>ENA-OUQC01000145-OUQC01000145.1-human-gut-metagenome-genome-assembly--contig:-NODE-145-length-64844-cov-42.283814_pt1 | contig 64844 bp, 53 predicted proteins | sample MGYA00237942_ERZ548815 | MGnify/ENA primary metagenome ERZ548815 (study PRJEB26490, sample SAMN05194722) | human gut metagenome | biome: terrestrial biome; feature: human-associated habitat; material...
GGCTGAAGCCGAAGGTCATCTGGGTCAGGTCGTTGGTGCCGAAGGAGAAGAACTCGGCCTCGGTGGCGATCTGGTCGGCGGTGAGGGCTGCTCTGGGGATCTCGATCATGGTGCCCACCAGATACTTCATCTTCATGCCGGCAGCGGCCAGCTCCTCGTCGGCGGTCTTCACCACGATGTCCTTCACATACTTCAGCTCCTTCACCTCGCCCACCAGCGGGATCATGATCTCGGGAACCATGTTCCAGTCAGCGTGCTTCTTCTGCACATTGATGGCGGCGCGGATGACGGCGCGGGTCTGCATGGCGGCGATCTCCGGGAAGGTCACGGCCAGACGGCAGCCACGGTGACCCATCATGGGGTTGAACTCGTGGAGGGAGGCGATGATGTTCTTGATGTCGGCCACGGTCTTGCCCTGCGCCTTGGCCAGCTTCTCAATGTCGGCCTCCTCGGTGGGCACGAACTCGTGCAGAGGGGGATCCAGGAAACGGATAGTGACGGGGCAGCCCTCCATGGCCTCGTAGATGCCCTCGAAGTCGCCCTGCTGCATGGGCAGGAGCTTGGCCAGAGCGGCCTCGCGCTCCTCCACGGTGTCGGAGCAGATCATCTCGCGGATGGCGTCGATGCGGTCACCCTCGAAGAACATATGCTCGGTGCGGCACAGGCCGATGCCCTGCGCGCCCAGCTCACGAGCCTTGGCGGCGTCGTGGGGGGTGTCGGCATTGGTGCGTACCTTCAGGCGGCGGAACTTGTCCGCCCAGCCCATGATGCGGCCGAACTCGCCGCCGATGGTGGCGTCCACGGTGGGCATGGCGCCGTCATAGATGTTGCCGGTGGAGCCGTCCAGACTCAGCCAGTCGCCCTCGTGATAGGTCTTGCCGGAAAGGGTGAACTGCTTGTTCTCCTCGTCCATGGCAATGGCGGAGCAGCCGGACACGCAGCAGGTGCCCATGCCGCGGGCCACAACGGCGGCGTGGCTGGTCATGCCGCCCCGGACGGTCAGAATGCCCTGCGCGGCCTTCATGCCCTCGATGTCCTCGGGAGAGGTCTCCAGACGAACCAGAACCACCTTTTCGCCGCGGGCAGCCCAAGCCTTGGCGTCCTCGGCGGTGAACACGATCTTGCCGCAGGCGGCACCGGGGGAGGCAGGCAGCGCCTTGCCGGCAGGCTGCGCCTTCTTCAGAGCGTCCGCATCAAACTGGGGATGCAGCAGGGTGTCCAGGTTGCGGGGGTCGATCATGGCCACGGCCTGCTGCTCGGAGATCATGCCCTCGTCCACCAGGTCGCAGGCGATCTTCAGCGCGGCCTTGGCGGTGCGCTTGCCGTTGCGGGTCTGGAGCATGTAGAGCTTGCCGTGCTCCACGGTGAACTCCATGTCCTGCATGTCGCGGTAGTGATCCTCCAGAGTGTGGCACACGGATTCAAACTGGGCAAAAGCCTCGGGGAACTTCTCGGCCATCTGGTCGATGGGCATGGGGGTGCGCACGCCGGCCACCACGTCCTCGCCCTGGGCGTTGGTCAGGAACTCGCCCATGAGCTTCTTCTCGCCGGTGGCGGGGTTGCGGGTGAAGGCCACGCCGGTGCCGCAGTCGTCGCCCATGTTGCCGAAGGCCATGGACTGGACGTTGACGGCGGTGCCCCAGGAGTAGGGGATGTCGTTGTCGCGGCGGTACACGTTGGCGCGGGGATTGTCCCAAGAGCGGAACACGGCCTTGATGGCGCCGATGAGCTGCTCCTTGGGGTCAGTGGGGAAGTCGGCGCCGATCTTGGCCTTGTACTCGGCCTTGAACTGCATGGCCAGCTCCTTCAGATCCTCGGCGGAAAGCTCCACGTCCTGGGTGACGCCCTTCTTCTCCTTCATCTCGTCGATGAGCTGCTCGAAGTACTTCTTGCCCACTTCCATGACGACGTCGGAATACATCTGGATGAAGCGGCGATAGCAGTCCCAAGCCCAGCGGGGATTATTGGACTTCTCGGCGATAACGGCCACCACGTCCTCGTTCAGACCGAGGTTCAGAATGGTGTCCATCATGCCGGGCATGGAGGCGCGGGCGCCGGAGCGCACGGAAACCAGCAGAGGATTCTCATGGTCGCCGAACTTCTTGCCGGTGATCTTCTCCATCTTCTCGATGTACTCCATGATCTCGGCCATGATCTCGTCGTTGATCTTCTGGCCGTCCTCGTAGTACTGGGTGCAGGCCTCGGTGGTGATGGTGAAGCCCTGGGGAACGGGCAGCCCGATGTTGGTCATCTCGGCCAGATTGGCGCCCTTGCCGCCCAGCAGCTCACGCATGGATGCGTTGCCCTCGGTGAACAGATAGCAGAATTTTTTACTCATAATACCCTCCAAAATACCTCTATAATTTGGTAACAATTTATTATAACCATAATAAAAAACAAAAGCAACACAAAACGAGTGATTTTGTTAATTTTTTTATTCTTTACCCTATTTCCTGAGCCGTTTTCCCGAAGAAATGGCGCATATCACAAAAAAAGAGCCGACAGCTGTTGAGGTGGGCGTTTTATTGTGGTATAATACCAGTGTATATTCAATTTTCGGCGGAACGGAGGTGCTGCGGATGGATCCCATATTGGAGCGCAGTATCCGCCGTGCCGGACGCAGCGGTCAGCTGCCCCACAGCGTCATTTTTTCCGGAACCGGCGACCTGTCGGCCGCCGCCCGCTTCTATGCCGCCGCCCTGCAGTGCCCGCAGCCGGACAGGCCCTGTCTGCGCTGTCCCGCCTGCGGAAAAGTCCTCCGCGGCACCCACCCCGACGTCATCGCCGCCGAGGATGCCGAGCACAAGGATCTGTCCGTGGACGTGCTGCGCGCCCTGCGCAGCGAGGCCTTCATCCAGCCCAACGAGGGCGCGGCCAAGGTCTTTATCTTTCCCGATTGCCGCCGCCTGACGGTGCAGGATCAGAACCTGCTGCTGAAGCTGGTGGAGGAGGGGCCTGCCTACGCCGCGTTCCTCTTCTGCGCGGAAAGCGCCGGCGTGCTGCTGCCCACGGTGCGTTCGCGGTGCGTGGAGTTTTCCGTGCGTCCCACGGCGCAGGAGGAGCGGGAGCTGCTGCCTCAGACGCAGGCGCTGCTGCAGGCCATGGCCGACGGCGAAACGGACGGCGTGGTGCGCACTTTAGTGGGCTTTGAAAGCGGAAAACTGACGCGGGAAAAGCTCCAGCAGGTGCTGCAGAGCAGCCGCGTGGTTGTCCAGCAGGCGCTGCGCCTGCGCTGCGGCGTGGAGCCGGAGCCGGTGTACGCGGCTCTGGCCGGCTCCTTGAGCCGAAGATTCAGGAAACGCCAGCTCATGGAGCTGTGCGAAATGCTGGGCAGATTTGCCCAAGAATGTGAATGGAACGTGGCTGTGGGGCAGGTTTTGGGCGCCATAGCCGCAGAATGGGAGGAGATCCTATGACAGAAGTCGTCAGCGTCCGCTTCCGCAGCGGATGCAAAACCTATTATTTCAGCCCCGGGCAGCTCACCGTCAGCCCCGGGCAGGACGTGATCGTGGAAACGGCGCAGGGTCCGGAGTATGTCACCTGCACGGAAGGCAACCACCCCGTGGAGGAGCATCAGGTGGTGGAGCCGCTGCGCCGCGTGCTGCGTCTGGCCACGGAGAATGACCGCCGCAGCCTGCAGCTTTCCCGCGAAAAAGAGAAAGAGGCTTTCACCGTGTGCCAGAAGAAGATCGCCCAGCACGGGCTGGAGATGAAGCTGGTGCGGGTGGAGTGCTCCTTCGACGGCAACAAGATCCTGTTTTTCTTCACCGCCGACGGCCGCGTGGATTTCCGCGAGTTGGTGAAGGATCTGGCCTCCGCCTTCCACGCCCGCATCGAGCTGCGGCAGATCGGCGTGCGGGACGAGGCGAAGATGCTGGGCGGACTGGGCATCTGCGGCCGCCCCTTCTGCTGCAGCCAGTTTATGGACGATTTTATCCCCGTGTCCATCAAAATGGCCAAGACCCAGAGCCTGTCTTTGAACCCCACCAAAATTTCCGGCACCTGCGGCCGCCTTATGTGCTGCCTGAAATATGAGCAGGAAGCCTACGAGGACGCCGCAAGGCGTATGCCCAAAAACGAGTCCTTCGTCCAGACCCCCGACGGCCCCGGCAACGTCAGCAATGTGAACCTGCTGAAAGAGCAGGTCACGGTGCGGCTGGACAGCCAGCCCGACGCCCCCCGCTGCTACCACAACTGCGAGGTGTGCGTCCTGCGCAACGGCAAGGGCAGCCGCGACGGCATTCAGGTGCCGGAGGAGCGTCCTGCCCGCCGCGTGGTGGAGGACGAGCTTGACGAGTTCCCCGCCGTGGTGTCCGATTTCCGCTTCACCGCGCCGGAACCGACGGCTCCCGCAGCCGGTGAGCGAAAAGAGGGCGGCCGTTCCTCCCGCCGGCGCCGCAGAGGCGGACGGGGCGGCGAAGAGCGCAGCGCCGAGAAAAAGCCCGCCGAGCAGACGCAGAAGCCGGAAGGCTCCGACAAGCCCCGCAGCAGCCGCAGAGGCGGCAAAAAGCCCGAGGGCGCCGCGCCGGCGCCCCAGCCGTCCAAGCCGCAGGCCGCCGACGCGCCGGCCAAAAAGCCCCGCCATCGGGGCGGACGCCGCCACAGCAAGCGCGGCGGCGCAGGCGGAAGCGGTAAGACGGAGGCGTAAACACCATGGGAAAATTTGACGGCGTACTTCTGGCCAGTGATTATGACAACACGCTGGTCTACACCGAGGATGCGCTTTTGAGCGGCGGCAAACTGCCGCCGCTTTCCCGCGAAAATCGGGAGGCCATCGAGTATTTTATGGCCGAGGGCGGCATCTTCTCCGTGGCCACCGGTCGGGCGCTTCCCAGCTTTGCCCCCATCGCCCCCACCATTCCCATGAACGGCCCCACCATTCTCTTCAACGGCGCTGCCATCTATGATTTCTCCCAGGCACGCTATTTGGCCACGGCGTTCCTGCCCGACGGTATTCGGGAGCTTTTGGCGCCGGTGGAGGCGGCCTTCTCCGGCCTGACCTGCGAGATCTATCACGAGGGCAGCGACATCCACATCCTGCATCCCAATGAGCTTACCCGCAACCACATGCACCTCACGGATTCCTCCGCCATAGAGCTTTCGTCCATCGCACAAGTCCCCACACCCATCAGCAAAGTTCTGTTTGAGGAAATGGGCGAGCGGGGGCAGGCGCTGGAGCAATATGTGCGCAGCATGCCTTGGGCCGAAGACTTCGAGATCGTAAAATCCGGCAAATTTTTTCTGGAGATCACCGCCAAAGGTGCCACCAAGGGCGGCATGATACGGCGGTTGGCCGAGTTGCTGGGCGTCCGTCGGGAGAATGTGTGCTGCGTGGGCGACCATCTCAATGACATCCCCATGCTCACCTTCGCCGGCCACGCCTTTGCGCCGCAGAACGCCGTGGAGGCGGTGCGGCAGACGCCGAAGGTCGAGCTGCTGCCGGACTGCCGCGAGAGTGCCGTGGCGGAGCTGATCCGCCGGCTGGACGGCGTTTTCCCTCGAAATGCGGAATAAATCCCCCGCTTTTCAGCAAAAAAACAATTTACATATGCCTGAATCGTGGTGTATAATAGGTATAATGTGATCGAGTAAGATCAGAAAAATTATTTAATAACTTTTGAGTATCCAGGAGGAAGCGATCATGTCCAACTACATTCTTGTTATCAATCCCGGCTCCACCTCCACCAAGATCGGCGTGTTTGAAAACGACACCCTGCTCTTTGACAAGACTCTGCGGCATCCCGCCGAGGAGATCGCCAAGTTTGCCACCATTCCCGACCAGAAGGAGTGGCGCAAAGAGCTGGTGGAAGATGCTCTGCGTGAAAACAATTTTGACATCAAAATGCTGACGGCCGTCTGCGCCCGCGGCGGTCTGGTCAAGCCCATCCGCGGCGGCACCTATGCCACCTCCGACGAGCTGCTGAGAGACTGCGTGGTCGGCGTGCAGGGGCAGCATGCCTGCAATCTGGGTGGCCTCATCGCCCGCGAGTTCGGCGACGAGCTGGGCATTCCCTCCTTCATCGCAGACCCCCCCGTGGTGGACGAGATGCAGGCCATCGCCCGCTATTCCGGCCATCCCCTGATCCAGCGGGTCAGCAAGTTCCACGCCCTGAACCAGAAGGCCGTGGCCAAGCGCTACGCCAAAGAAGTGGGCAAGAAGTACGAAGATCTGAACCTCATCGTCTGCCACATGGGCGGCGGCGTGTCCGTGGGCGCTCATGTCAAGGGCAGCGTGGTGGATACCGAGAATGCGCTGGACGGCGAGGGTCCCTTCTCCCCCGAGCGCTCCGGCAGCCTCCCCACCGACGCCGTGATGAAGCTGTGCTTCTCCGGCGACTACACCGAGGCAGAGCTGCGCAAGATGTTCGTGGGGCGCGGCGGTCTGGTGGCCTATGCCGGCAGCACCGATATGCGTGACCTGCTGAAGATGGCCGAGACCGATGCCAAGGTGGCCGAGGTCGTCGACGCCTTCCACTATCAGATCGGCAAGGAGATCGGCGCTATGGCCGCCGCCATGCACGGCCAGGTGGATCAGATCATCCTCACCGGCGGCATTGCCTACGGCAAGGAGACCGTTCAGGCCCTGAAGGATATGGTGGAGTGGATCGCCCCCGTCACCGTCTATCCCGGCGAGGACGAGCTGCTGGCTCTGGCGCAGGCCGCCCTCCGCGTGCTCAACGGCGAGGAGCAGGCCAAGGTATATTGATCCCTCTCCCCTCAATAACAACGCCCGACAGGAACCGCTCCTGTCGGGCGTTTCTGTGTCCGCAGCTCTTTTTTGACTTTTTTCTTATGCGTTGCAGCCGCTGAAAATTTGTGCTATACTTTAACAAAGTTATGGGATACATAAAAAGGGGGTGCCGGCGGTGGACATGTCGCTTTCGCCGCAGCAAAAGCAAAAACTGAATCTGACGACCTCCATGCTCCGGTCGCTGGAGCTGCTGCAGCTGCCCGCCATGGAGCTGCTGGACTGCATTCAGGAGGCGGCGCTGTCCAACCCCGTGCTGGAGGTGGAGCCGCCTGCTTCGCCGCTCTCCCTCAGCGACCTGCACACCGTTCGGGATAATTATGCCGATCTGCACGAGTCCTCCCTCTGGCAGAGCCGCGGCGAGGCCGGCTCCGGAGATTGGCTGGAGCAGCTCCCCTCCTCGGAGGAGACCCTCACGGAGTATCTCTGCTCGCAGCTCCGCCAGACCTCCCTGCTCAGCGGGGAGTGGCTGAAGCGGTGCCTCTACCTTGCGGAATGTCTGGACGAGCGGGGCTATCTCTCCACGCCCATAGACGCGCTGGCAGGCGATCTGGGCTGCTCGGCGGCGGACGTGGAGCAGGCGCTGTTCGCCGTGCAGATGCTGGATCCCCCCGGGGTGGCCGCGCGGGATCTGACGGAGTGCCTGATCCTGCAGCTGGCGCAGGGGCCGAACCTGAACGCCCTCACCCTGCGCCTGGCGCGGGAGGGGCTGCCCCTTCTGGCAAAGCACCGCTACGAGGAGCTGGCCAGACTCTTTCACACCGATGTGGACAAAATCCGCGACGCCGCCAAGGTCATCTCAGCCCTCAACCCCATCCCCTCTCGGGGCTTCCACTCCGGCAGGCTGACGGAGTACTGCGTTCCGGACGCCGTTATATACGCGGAAAACGGCCGGATCACCATTCAGCTCAATGACGACCGCATCCTCCCCCGCATATCCGTCAATCAGGACTATGTTTCCCTGATAAGCGACACCGGCGACGAGGCCGTCCGCCAGTATCTCAAGGAAAAGCTGGCCGAGGCCAAGAGCCTTATGGGCAGCGTGCACAACCGCAGCCGCACCCTCACCATGATCCTGCGGGCGCTGACGGAGTACCAGAGCGGGTATTTCCTCCGCGGCGAGGATCTGCGCCCCCTGACCATGCAGAAAATGGCCGACCTGCTGGGGCTGAACATCTCCACCGTCAGCCGCGCCGTGCAGGGAAAGACCATTCAGTTCGGCGGCAAAGACATTCCCCTGCGGGAGTTCTTCTGCAGCGGCGTTCTGTCCGTGTCCGGCGACGAGATTTCCAGCGAGACGGTCAAGCAGAAGATCGCCTATCTCACCCGACACGAAAATGCCGACGCCCCGCTGTCCGACGAAGCCCTCCGCTTCGCCATGGCCGACATGGGCATCCGCATCTCCCGCCGCACTGTCACCAAATACCGCACGGCGCTGGGCATCCCCTCCGCCGCCCAGCGCAAGCAGCTGAAGACCGAGCCGTGACAAACAGAAAATTAAAAAACACGCAGGGAAATGCTTCCCTGCGTGCTTTCTTTTTATGGGTGAAATTTTTACTGCATGCCCTCCAAAAAGGCCTGCACGCGGGTCTGGATCTGCTCGTCGCCGATGGCCTGCTGGTCGATGTCCACCACCAGCAGGGGGATGTTGGCCTCCCGACAGGCGTCCATGATGATGGGCACGTCGTACTCCTCGGGGTCGCAGAACTTCATCAGGCCGATGACGATGCCGTCCGCCGCGTGGGCGCGCGCCAGCTGAATGAGCCGAGTGACGCGGGTCTTGCGGGGATCGTAGGCAAAGGTGCAGACCCGATTCTGCCACTGGCGCGCCATGGCGCGCACGGGGTCGGGGTCATAGGGGACGTCGCAGCTGAACTGGCGGCTCTCCTGCGCCAGATCGTCGGCCACGACACCGGCGCCGTAGCCCTCAAAAATATCCAGCAGAGAGGCAGGCTCAAAGAGCAGGCCGCTGAGCACCAGCTTCTTGCCCGCGAACTGATTTTTGGGCAGCTTTTCCAGCTCGTCGATGAGGGCTGTGACCAAGGGGATATAGGCTTTTTTATCGGCAAAATGGGCGGCCTTGATGACTTTATGGCGGATGGCAGGCGTGATAACGTCCATATGCTCCGCCGCAACGGCCGTAAAGCGGCGCATGGCGCTGCGGTAGTCGTTATACAGGCAGATGGCCTCGCCGACGGCGGCATCGGTGATGGTGACGTCCAGGATCTCCTCCAGCTTTTTCCGGACGAGGTTATACTCGCTGCACAGGAAGTCCGCCGCGCAGCTCAGGGTGCGGTTCTGGGGATGGACGAAGGGGATGGCGGGGCATTTGCCCTTCCACTTCTGGCCGAAGCACTTGAGGGTGTCGCACACGGCGGGGATGGTGACGGCGCTGAGCACCTCGTCATAGGTGCCGTTGGTCTCGTACTCCATGATGGACTGCATGATGGAGCAGGCAAAGGGAGGCAGGTAGGTGCGGGCGTTCTTGATCTCCACCTGTCCGCCCCAGAGAGCTACGGGGATGCAGCCGGCGGCGTAGATCAGCTCCTCCGGCCCATAGGGGGCGACCCAGCCCACCGCCCGCTTGCCCGTGGCGGCGCAGGCAGCCTGAATGGTCTTCTTCGGTGCGTCGCTCATGGCGCACAGTTCCTTCAAAATAAGCTCCAAACTCATAATACTCTCCTATCTTTATAACAATATGTTGATTCCCGTGATCGGCTGCAGCGGAGGAGCCGGCTTTAGGCCTGCTCGTCCATCATCTCCACCAGAGCGTCGATGCGGGTCTCATACTGGGCGGGGGAGTAGTTGCGGGGATCCGCCTGATCGCCGTCAAAGGTGGTGATGGGCACGTGCAGCTCCTCCTGCAGCTTCTGCCCGATCTCATACTGCATAAAGTCGCACATCTTGCAGCTGCGGTTCATGTGCATGATGACGCCGTCGCATTTCGTGTCCTGAATGATATTTTTGCGCAGGTCGTACTGTCCCTGCATACCCAGATTGTTGCCCATGGAGGTGTAGGCGCGCGCCAGGCTCTTCAGGTCGCCGGGGGTGTAGCGGAGCGCCCAGGCGGAGGGGTAGGTGGAGCCGACCATGTTGATGCCGTAGTTCTTCAGCACCTTATAGGTGTGGCTGAGGTACGGCCAGCAGGCGATGCCGTCCCACATGATGCGGTGCTTTTCCTCCACGCCCTTCATGCCGCAGCGGCCTTCGGCGATCATCTGCTTCAGCTCGGCGTTGAGCTTGCGGAAGGTCTGGCCGCACTCGGGCTTGCCGCGCATGCAGACGATGAGCGCCATGTAGTTGAACATATCAAAGCCGGAGAGGGGGCTGGGCACGGCGCTGCAGAGGCTGGTGGCCTCGTACCAGTCGGCGGCGTTCTGGGCGGCCACCTTCATGACCTCCTCGAACTTGTCATAGTCGAACTTTTTGCCGGTGAGAGTTTCCAGCTGGCGGATGATTTCCTTGAACTGCTCGGCCACATAGTTGACGTTCTCTTCCGTGACCACGGAGTCGTGGTTGAACGGCACGTCCACCACCATGCAGGGGATGTGCAGGGTGTAGGCGATGTTTTCATACCACTTATACAGGGTGTCGCAGATGTTGTTGCACAGCAGCACCACGTCCGGCAGGGGCATTTCCTCGCTGACGCACTTCTGCACGTCCATGTAGGCGAGGTTTGCCCGCGCATAGCCGCAGATGTCGTTGGAATACCCCTTCTGCTCGGCGTAGGCCAGCAGCTCCGGCGCACCCTTGCGGGCGGCGATGCCCACCACATGGTTCTCGGGATACACCGTGTAGATGCCCATGGCCTCGCAGAACTCGCAGGGGGCGATGGAGCTGGCCCAGCAGACCAGATCGCCTCTGGCCTTTGCCTGACGGGCGTCCTCCATGTTTTTCGCCACCAGATAGTTCAGCATTTCTCTTGATGTCATCGCGTCAAAATTGATCTCGCTCATAGTGCCCTCCCAATATCGTTATTTTTTCTCCCAATATCGCTATTTTTTCTCGCAATACTTCCACGCGTATAATGCGGCGCCCAGCGCGCCGGTCATCTGCGGCTCCTCCGCCACCAGAACAGGCTGCTTCAGCTCCTGCTCCAAGGCTCTGCGGATACCCGCGTTCTTGGCCACGCCGCCGGTCAGCACGAAGTCAGGCTGCTTATGGGTGCGGTTCAGAAGACCCGCCGCCCGACTGATGACGGAATCGTGGATGCCGTAAATGATGTCTTCCTTCTTTTTCTTCTTGCTCAAAAGACTGATGACCTCCGACTCGGCAAACACGGTGCAGGTGCTGCTGACCACCACCTTCTCCGTGCTGAGGGCGTCGTATTCGCCCATCTGCTCCACGCTTAGCTCCAGCACCCGCGCCATGTTGTCAATGAAACGGCCTGTGCCGGCGGCACATTTGTCATTCATGAAAAAGCATTGGACGGCGCCGTTTTCATCAATGGAAATGGCCTTGCAGTCCTGCCCGCCGATGTCCAGAATAGTGCGGGCGGTGGGGAAGAGGAAGTGGACGCCCTTGCTGTGGCAGCTGATCTCGCTGACGGCCTTGTCGGCTATATCCAGCGAGTAGCGGCCGTAGCCGGTGACCACCGTGTAGGCAAAGTCGCTCTGCTGCAGGCCGGTCTTGGCGTAGATGTCCCGCAGCACCCGCTCGGGGCCGCTGGTGCCCGTGCCCACCTGGATGAGGGACTGCGCCACGATCTCCGCGCCGTCCCGCAGCGCCACGGCCTTGCAGGCGGAGGAGCCGATGTCAACACCCAATGTTACACTCATGTCGTTCTCCTTTGGCACGAAATACCATTCGCCCCCAACGGGCGAATGGTATTCCGCGTTGTTCTCAGATACCCTTGCGAGCCTTCAGCTCCTTGGTCAGTGCGGGCACCACCTCAAACAGGTCGCCCACGATGCCGTAATGCGCCACCTCGAAGATGGGGGCGGTCTTGTCCTTGTTGATGGCCACGATGATCTTGGACTTGCTCATGCCCGCCAGATGCTGCACGGCGCCGGAAATGCCGCAGGCGATATAGATGGTGGGGGCGATGGTCTTGCCCGTCTGACCCACTTGACGGCTCTGGGGCACCCAGCCGGAGTCCACCGCCGCGCGGGACGCGCCCACGGCGCCGCCCAGCACGTCCGCCAGCTCCTGCAGGAGCTTGAAGTTCTCCGCCTTCTTCATGCCGCGGCCGCCGGACACCACGATCTCGGCGTCCTCCAGCTTGATGCCGTCGCTCTCCACGGCCTTCACGAAGTCCAGCACCTTGGTGCGGATCTCATCGTCGGAGGCGTGCAGCTCCTCGCGGATGATCTCGGGCTTGTTGTCCGGATCGGGGGCGGGACGCTTGAAGTTGCCGGCGCGGACGGTGCCCATCTGGGGACGGCTCTCGCCGCAGATGATCTGGGCGTACAGGTTGCCGCCGAAGGCGGGACGCTCCCACACCACGTTCTCGCCGTCCACGAACAGGCCGGTGCAGTCGGCGGTGAGGCCGGTGCGCAGGCTCACGGCCAGCTTGGAGCCGAGGTCACGGCCGTTGACCGTGGCGCCCACCAGAATGGTGCTGGGCATATACTTTTCGCACAGGGCCAGCATGGCCTTGCCGTAGGCGTCCGCCGTGTAGAACCGGTACTCCGGCCCCTGCACCACATACACCTTGTCGGCGCCGTAGAGGGCGGACTGGGAGATGGCCTCGTCCACCTTGTCGCCGATGACCACGGCGCACAGCTTCTGCCCCAGCGCGGCCGCCAGCTTGCGACCCTCGCCCAGAAGCTCGAAGCCTACGCGCTTCGGCTCGCCGTCAAAGCATTCAATAAAGACCCATACATCTTTGTAAGCATCAAAACTCATAGTCATTTCCTCCTTACAGCGCCTTCGCCGCGGTCAGCTTGGCAATCAGGTTCTGGGCAAGCTCGGCGGCGGTGTTGCCGGCCAGCTTCTCGCACTGGTTGCTGCGCTCCGGAGTGAAGGTATATTTGACCCGAGTAGGAGAACCGTTCAGGCCGATCTTGCTGGTGTCGAAGCCCTCGGGCATATCCGCCAGCGTCACATCGGGGATCTCGCAGCGCAGGGACTGCAGCTTGCGGCGCAGAGTGGGATAGCGGGGGGTGTTGGTGTCCTTGGTGACGGTGCAGAGAACGGGCAGTTTGGCCTCGATGATCTGGCTGCCTTCCTCCACCTGGCGGCTGGCGATCATCTTGTCGCCCTCCACCTTCATGTCCAGCACATAGGTCAGGCGCGCCACGCCCAGATGCTCGGCAATGGAGGGCGCCGTCTGGCCGGTGTCGCCGTCAATGGCCTGCTTGCCGCCCAGCACCACGTCGAAGGGGCCGAACTTTTTCAGCGCCTGGGAGAGGATATAGCTGGTGGCATAGGTGTCGGAGCCGCCGAAGGCTCTGTCCGTGACCAGATAGGCGTGGTCGGCGCCCATGGCCAGCGCTTCCCGCAGGATGACCTTGGCCTGGGGCGGCCCCATGGAGATGACGGTGACCTCGCCGCCGTACTGATCCTTCAGCTTCAGCGCCGCTTCCACGGCATTCACGTCAAAGGGATTCATGATACTGGGCACGCCGGTGCGGATGAGGGTCTTTTTCACCGGATCAATGCGAATTTCGGTGGTATCAGGAACCTGCTTGATACAAACAGCTACTTTCATATGCTTCCTCCGTTCATTAATTAATCAGCGCAGATAGGTGCCGGCAATGACCTGACGCTGCACCTCGCAGGTGCCCTCATAGATCTGCAGGATCTTGGCGTCGCGGAACATTTTCTCCATGGGATAGTCCTTCATATAGCCATAGCCGCCGAAGATCTGGAGCGCCTCCGTGGCGGCGCGGTTGGCCACGTCCGCTCCGCGGCACTTGGCCATGCAGGAGATGCGGGCAAAGGGCTGCTTGGCGTCCATCAGCTCCGCCGCGTACAGCACCAGCTGATTGGTGGATTCCACGTCCATGCCCATGTCGGCGATCTTGGTCTGGATGGCGCCCAGCTTGGCAATGGGTTTGCCGAACTGCACGCGGGTCTTGGCGTAGGTGATGGCCTCCTCCAGACAGCGCATGGCCAGTCCCACGCCCATGGCGCCTACGTTCAGGCGGGAAATATCCAGCGTGTTCATGGCGATCTTGAAGCCCTTGTTCAGCTCGCCCACTAAGTGATCCTTGGGCACGCGGACGTCCTCGAAGATGACCTCCGCCGTGTTGCTCAGGCGGATGCCCAGCTTGTTTTCGATCTTGCCGATGCTCACGCCAGGGCGGCTGCGCTCCACCAGGAAGCAGGAGATGCCCTTCACGCCCTGAGAGGGATCGGTGGAGGCAAACACGCAGTAGAGGTCGGCGATGCCGCCGTTGGTGATGAAGCACTTGGTGCCGTTGATGACGTACTCGTCGCCGTCCTCCACGGCGGTGGTGCGCACGCCGGCCGCGTCGGAGCCTGCGCCCGGCTCCGTCAGGCAGAAGCCCGACCAGCCGTGGAGCACGCAGTCATAAAACAGCTTCTTCTGCTCCTCGGTGCCGTACATATTGATGAGGTGGGTGTTGGACTCGTTCACGCCCACGGCGCTGCCCAGACCCGGCTCGTATTTGCCCATCATCTCGGCGATGACCGTCTGCTGCACGTTGTTCAGCCCCGGGCCGCCGTACTCCTCGGGGACGGCCAGCGCGCTCAGGCCGAGGTACACCATGTCGTCATACAGCTCCTGCGGGAACTCATGGTTTTCGTCCATCTCTCCGCACACGGGCGCCACGCGTTCCTTGAGCCACTTTTCGATCAAAGCGGCGACCTCAATGTCTTCGTTTTTCAGAATCATATCAGCATCTCCTTTGTCATTTTATCGTTGAGCAGAACTTGCATTTGCGCTCTGCCTATATGTAAGCAATTTCTGTGCCAAGGGGGAAAGCCTGCGAAAAGGCGCTTATTTCCTATGGTTTTTCAAATGCCGGTTGCATTTTTGCACCCACGCATCACACGAACACGCCCAGCTGCACCAGACCCAGCACCACCGCCAGCGCCACGAGGCCGGGGAAGGTGGTGGCCTTGAAGTAGTACCACGCGGCGGTCTTGAACTCCAGCTTCGTCAGTGCAACGGCGTTGATGGCGCCGGCGTTCCACGGCGGGCAGGGGATCGCTTGCGAGCACAGGGAGAGGCGGGCGGCATTCCCCGCGCTGAGGGAGGAGAACTTGTCCATGAGGATGGAGGTGATGCCCTCGGAGGAGAAAACGGGGACGGGGTTGGCCACCAGCGCCGTGATGACGGCGATGAGCAGCACGCCGCCGTATACGTTGGGCAGGTGGTCGATGGCGTTGGTGATGAGGGTGAAGCCGGGCATCTCCGGAATGATGGTGGCAAGGCCGGCCACGGCCGCCACGGTGACCACCGGCGCAACGCCCGCCTGCAGACCGGTGCCCAGGGTCTCCATGGGCTTTTCCATCTGGCGATGGAACAGGACGAAGCACAGCACGATGGCGCACAGGAGCGTGGCCTCGGCGCTCAGCTTCAGAAACAGGATCAGCCCCACCGTCACCAGCAGCGGCAGCGCCGCGCAGAACGTGGAGGGCAGCTTTTCATCGGGAAGAGGCTCTTTCAGCTGCGCTTTCATGATGGCGGCGCCGTTGGGCAAGAAGCCCTCGCCCCGCCGCTCGCTGCGGCGGACGTCAAAATAGATCATTAGGGCGGCGGCGGTGAGCTGCACGGCGGCGAACACCAACGACATGGCCGCGCCGGCAGAGGCACTGACACCGAAGAGCGCCGTAGCCTTCAGGTTCTGCGCCTGCAGGTTGCCGGCGATGATGCCGTTGGTCATGTTGCCCACGGCGCCGTAGCAGTAGAACCGCCAGGGCACGTTGCACTCGGAAAACAGCTCCCGTCCCAGCGCCACCACGGCAAACACCATGACGAAGCCGGAAATGCCGCAGTAGCCGAGGATGGTGTAGAACAGGGGCAGCAGGCAGGTGGCGTAAAACTTCACGTTTTTTCGCTTTTTAATGAGCTTTGTCAAGGAGAGCGTCAGACGGCGCACGGCGCCGCTGTCCTCCATGACCTTGCCATAGAGCGCCGAGAGCATGAACAGCAGCAGGTAATTTTTCAAAAACCCGCCCACGCCGTCCATGTAGGAGGAGAAGCCCTGCTCCTTGGCGCCGGTGATGAGCATCTGGTAAAAGCCGAGGCCGGACTCCCGCAGCAGGGGCAGGGAAGCCAGCAGCATAATGGAAACGCTGACCACGGCGGCCAGAATGGTATTGACCTTCTTGAAGCAGAGCAGGATGAAGACCAGAAGCCCCACCAGCAGACCTGCGAAACTCAAATAAAGCATACTTTCTATCCAACTTTCTTTTTTTATGGTTTTTTTAGGGGGATCCCTGCTCCTGCAGGGCGGCGACCATCTCGGCCGCTTTGGCGCGCAGCGCCTTGTCGTCTATCTTTCCGCTGGCGGTCATGGGGAACGTCTCCAGCTGGAAAACGTATTTGGGCACCTTGAAATTGGCCAGATGCGCCTTGACAAAGCGGCGCACGTCGTCCGGATCCAGAGAGGTGTCCGCCGCCAGAAAGGCCACGATCTCCTCCTGCACCACCGGCGCCTTCACCCCCACCACGCGGACGGTGTGGACGGCGTCGGAGTAGTGCCGCAGGCAGCACTCGATCTCGCCGGGGGCAATGTTCTCGCCGCCGCGGATGATCATGTCGTCCGAGCGGCACACGAAGTGGTAATACCCGTTTTTATCCTTGGTGCCGATGTCGCCGGTCTTCAGCCAGCCGTCGGCGGTGAACTTCTTCCCGTCGTACTCGGGGCGGTTGTAATAGCCCTTCATGATGCAGAAGCCCTTGACCTGTATCTCGCCCATTTCATCGTCGTGCGCCGGCCGCTGCGCCTCCTCGTTCCAGATGCGCATTTCCACGCCCTCCAAGGGCTTGCCGATGCTGTCCACGGTGATCTCCACGGGGTCGCCGTACACGGACATGCAGACGATGGGGGAGCACTCCGTCTGGCCGTACACGGACAGGTAATTTTTCAGCCCGAACACGCGGCACACCTCCGCGAACTCCTCGGCGGAAATGGCCGAGCCGCCCATGGTGCCGGACACGAAGGAGCTGAGGTTGTACTTCGTGCGGTCGGGGTGATCCTTCATAATGAGGAGCATGGAGGGCACGGCGTTGAAAACCGTGCAGCGGTACTTTTCAATGGCGGCCATGACCACGCGGGGGGAGAAGTAGCGGAGGATGACCGTGGGCATCTGGTCGCACATGCCGATCATCACGCCGCAGGTCAGACCCGAACAGTGGAACATGGGCATGGCCAGCGCCATGATGTCGCTCTCGCTCCAGTGCATCCCCAGCGCCACGGAGCGGGCGTCATTGAGGATGCCGTAATGGCTCAGCAGCACGCCCTTGGGCTGGGCGGTGGTGCCGGAGGTGAAGATGATGGTGGAGGCGTCCTGACAGTTCGTTTCCTTTTGCAGGGTGCGCAGCAGCGCCTGCTCCTCCGCCGAAACGGGGGTCTCGGCGGCCTCCGCCAGCTCCTCCTCCATGAACCAGACCGCCTGCAAAGCCTGCAGCTGCGGACGGATGGCGTCCACGGTCTTGCGGTAGTCCAGATCCGGCTTTGACTCGCCCACCAGCAAAAACGCCACGTCGTTATAGGCCAGCACGGAGGACATCTCCATGGCCTTGTAGGAGTAGTTGAGCAGGATGGCCAGCGCCCCCAGCTTCTGCACGGCGAAATAGTACAGCACCCATGCAATGGAATTGACGCCCCAAAGCCCCACATGCGTTCCCCGCCGGATGCCTCGCCGGTACAGGCTCAGGGCGATGGCGTCGGACATGCGCTCCACGTCCCGCCATGTGTAGGACACGTCATCGAAAATGTAGGCTGTTTTGTCCGGAATGTTTGCGGCATTCTGCTGCAACACTTCCGGAATGGTGTATCTCCAAAAATTCATGCAGACGGCATCTCCTTCTGTGGATTTGCTCTATATCATGCAAATATCGTGCCAAGCGCCGCCGTTTTGCCCATTTCCGGAGGGGACGGCTCCATTTATTTTTTCGGTTCCGATCCGCCGGCGCATTTTTGCCGCCGATGGCAGCGGCGGACGGCTGAAGCGCTGCGTCCGGCAGGTTGTTGCATTTATGCAATCGTTTTTTGCGCTACGACGGCGGAAAAAAATACCCCACTTGACAAATGCGCCATTTCTTTGTAGGATTATTTAACAAAACTTTGTAGGATATTTTAACAAACTTTGGTTTCATTAAGTTTTCTTTAACTTTGGCGGATAAGATGATAGCAAACTTGCAGCGAGGGAGGGCTTTTATGGATATGCAACTGACAGACCGAGAGCTTGTTGAGCTGCTCGAATACTCCAAGGACGGGCTGATGATCTCGGACGACAAGGGGAAGATCATTTATCTGAACCAGACCTACCGGCAGCTGACCATGCTGCGCCGCATGGCCAAAGTGGGCGTATACATGAAGGATCTGGTGGAGCAGAAGATCATTGACGGCTCCACCTGCCTGCAGGCCATTGAGACGCGCGAGACCGTTGTGGACATCCACCCCACCAAGACCAGCACCATCGTGGTCAGCTCCTGCCCCGTGTTTGCCCCCGACGGCAGCATCCGCTACGTTGTGACCAACGTCCACGACGGGTCGGACTACCTGCTGCTGTACGACCGGATCCAGGATCTGAGCCGGCAGCTGGTGGATCTGTCGCAGCATCTGGGGGAGAACGCCTTTGCCTCCAAGGGCATCATCGCCGTGAGCCAGAGGATGCGCAAGTGTCTGGAAACGGCGCGGCGCACCGCCTCCTACGACGTGCCCATTCTCATCACCGGAGAATCCGGCACCGGCAAGGACGTGGTGGCCAACTACATCCACGCCAACAGCAGCCGCAGCGACCGCCCCTTCGTGTCGGTGAACTGCGGCGCCATACCGGAAAACCTGCTGGAGACGGAGCTTTTCGGCTACGCCGAGGGCACCTTCACCGGCCAGGTGCGCGGGGGCAAGAAGGGGCTGCTGGCCGCAGCCGAGGGCGGCACCCTGTTTCTGGACGAGATCGGCGAGATGCCGCTGGCCATGCAGGCCAAGCTCCTACACGTGCTGGAGAGCAACTCCTACCGCCCTGTTGGCTCCACGCGGCTGCAGCACGTGAACATCCGCTTTATCTATGCCACCAATCGGGATCTGAAGCAGATGGTGCAGGACAAGCTGTTTCGGGAGGATCTGTATTACCGCATCAACGTGCTGCCCCTGACGGTGTATCCCCTGCGGGAGCGGCGGGAGGACATTTTGCCGCTGGCACTGTTCTTTTTGGATCATTATAACAAAAAATACAACCTCCACCGGCAGATCACCCCCACCACGCTGCAGGCGCTGGTGGAGTATTCCTGGCCGGGCAACGTGCGGGAGCTTAAAAACGCCATCGAGGAGATGACGGTTTTGAGCCAGGGCGACTATCTGGTCATGTCCGACTTCCGGCATAAATCCTGCACCGCAGCGACAGAGGCGGCGCAGGAGGAGCCTCCTGAGTCTCCTCCGCCGAAACCCCAAAAAACCGCCGAAAGCACCGACGAGCCTATCGGCTCCCTGGCCGACTTCATGGACGCGCAGGAGCGGGAGTACCTGCTGCAGGTCTACCGGCAGGTGGGCAGCACCCGCCGCATGGCCGAGGCGCTGGGCGTGAACCACTCCACCATCATCCGCAAGCTGAAAAAATACGACATTCACCTGAAATAAGGGCGTTTTTAAGCCGCCTCCGCGTGAGTTTGCTTCTCACACGGAGGCGGCTTTTTTGCGCGTTTTACGGGGAGTGGTTGTCAAAATGCATACAGCTTGGTGCCGTATTTGCAACCATTTCCGCCACATTTACCAAAATTTCTTCTGAGGGATGCAAATTTCTGCGTATTGCACAAGAATATGCGGAAATTTTTTGTGCAACAATACATGGCTCCGTTGGCATCAAATTTGCTTCTTAAAAAACGATGCTGTGCGGAAGGGCGATCCCGCTCGGAGGAGTCGCCTGCACGGATCACTCTGGAAATTTTAGGAAAAGGAGTCACCGTTATGAGCAACAATCCTTACTATCTGCTGCAGGGCGTGCGCGTCGTGGAGCTGACCACCTATGTGGCCGCGCCTTCTGCGGGCCGTATTCTGGCCGACTGGGGCGCCGAGTGCATCAAGGTGGAAGCGCCTCCCCGTGGCGACACCACGCGGTTCGCCGTGCCGCTGCCCGGCATGCGTCCTCTGGCCTATGACATTCACAACGCCAACAAAAAGAGCATTGCCCTGAACCTGAAGACCCCCGAGGGCCTCGAGGCCATGCACAAGCTGCTGGCCACCGCCGACGTCTTCCTCACCAACACCCGCCCCGCGGCGCTGAAGAAGATCGGCATGGACTATGAGACCCTGTCGGCCAAGTATCCGCATCTGGTGCATGCGCAGCTCTCCGGCTTCGGCGAGACCGGCCCCATGGCCAACGACGCCGGCTTTGACAACACCTGCTTCTGGGCTTTCGGCGGCGCCATGTACGCCACCATGGAAAAGGGCACCTCCCCCATGATCCCCCTGTCCGCTTTTGCCGACAACTGCACCGCCTGCACCATGGCCGCTGCCATCTGCGGCGCCCTGTATAAGCAGAAGTGCACCGGCGAGGGCAGCAAGGTGGTGGTGTCCCTGTACGGGCAGGCGCTGTGGGGCGCTTCCGAGCCGCTGCTGTCCATCCAGTGCAGCGATCGGGATCAGTATCCCAAGAGCCGTCTGGAAAACACCCCGCTGAACAACACCTACGAGTGCAAGGACGGCAAGTGGATCATGGTGTGCTGCCACGAGTATGAGCGGTACTTCCCCTACTTCATGAAGATCTTCGGGCGGGAGGAACTTATCGGTGATCCCGAGATCAGCACCTTTGACGGCGGCAACCGCAACTCCAAGAAGGTCATCGCCCTGCTGGAACAGGAGTTCAAGAAGTTCACCCGCGACGAGGCGGACAAGGCGCTGCGGGACAACGACATTCCCCACGCCATCCTCACCAACATCCCCGAGCTGCTGGAGTCCGAGCAGGCCTGGGACAACAAGTATCTGCGCAAGTACGTCAACAGCGAAGGCGACACCTTCGTGGAGGTGCAGTCCCCCGCCAAGTTCGGCGGCGTGACCGAAGCCCCCAGAGAGGCCGCCCCCCTGCTGGGTCAGCAGACCTCCTTCTACCTCAAGCAGCTGGGCTACACCGACGAGCAGATCCAGGCCATGCTCGACGCCGGTATTGCTATGGAGAAAAAAGCCTGAGCGTCTTCCGGCGCACACAGCTTTTTATAGAAAAACAACACAGAGAGAGAAAAATTCGCTTTTGAGGGAGGGATGCCATCGGTGGCAAATACAGCGTGTCGTTTTCCGGTTCCCTGACAGTCGTTTCCAGTTGACAGCAAAACCTAAATAGAGTAAAAAATAAGATTAGAGAGGTATAGAAGTATGGAAACTAAGAAAGCAGTAGGCTTCGGCGTGATCCTGTCCGTGGCCGCGACCTGGTTCAGCATCCACGCCGGCGGCGGCTTCGCCAGCGGCGCGCAGACCATGGGCTTTTTGACCAGATTCGGCGCTGCCGCCATCTGGACGCCCGTTCTGGTGGTTGTGCTCATTGCATGGGCATACCGCGAGCTGCTGATCCTCGGCAAAAACAACAACATTTACACCTTCCGCCAGCTGACAGACCTGCTGTATCACCCCTATGAAAAGGTTCTGTCCCCCATCTACGAGGTAGCTTTTAACATCGCCAACATCATGGCCATCGCCTCCTGCATCGCCGGCGGCGCCACGGTGTTCCAGAGCTACTTTAAGCTGAACTACTACATCGGCATCGTGGTCATCGGCGTCGTCATGCTGCTCCTGTGCATCTACGGCCGCAAGCTGGTGACCGCCGCCGGCACGGTGCTGAGCATCCTGATCTTCGTGTGCATGTGCATCATCTGCTTTACCGCCATCGCCAAAGGCGACGGCCATCTGAACACCTGGATGACCTCCGAGGCCGCCAACAGCACCAGCTTCGGCTATGTGCTGCTGAAGGTGTTCAGCTACGCCGGCTTCCAGTGCTGGGGCCCCATCGGCGGCATCCTGGGCATCAGCGTGGTGCTGAAGACCAACAAGAACATCAACAAGATGCTGGGCGTGGGCATCATCATCAACGCTATTATGCTGTGGCTCACCAACTTCGTCATGATGATGTATATGCCTGAGTGCACCGAGTCCGCCCTGCCCCTGCTGTGGGTCTGCGAGAACACCGGCAACAGTCTGGTGAAGATCGCCTATGTTGTGGCGCTGATGTCCGCCTACATCTCCACCGGCGTGGGCGTGGTGTACGGTCTGGTGCTGCGCTATTCCCCCATCATCCAGAAGAAGGCTCCCAAGGCCAAGAAGTCCGTCGTCAACGCAGGCGTGGCCGCATTCTTCATCATTCTGACGGTTCTGGCCTCCACCATCGGCCTGACCAACATCATCAACTACGGCTTCGGCTACATGGGCTATGTGGGCATCGTGCTGATCTGGCTGCCCGCCGTCATCGTGGGCACCATCAAGAACCGCCGCTTTGCCAAGGAGCACCCCAAGTTCGACGAGGAGAATATCCAGCGCGAGGATCTGGACATCTGATCTCACTCCGCACATTACATATCACACCCGTTTTTTCCTCCGGCGGCCGACCGCTGCGACACAGCTATTCCCCCTAAAAATATAATGTGATTTAACCTCTACTCAACAAATTTCTCCTTTCCCACAGGCGGCGCTCATGCCCCTGACGCGGCGCCGCCCGCGGCTCGGCGGCCTGACGGAAAGCGCTCCGGTGTGTAATGGTGCAAACAAGGCCATGGGTTTTTGCCCATGGCCTTGTGTTTTTGTGTGTTTTGATTTTTTATTATTTTATTTTTTCATGACAAAAGCCTTGCCGTCCACGGCGCGCATGGTGGCCAGAATGCCGTTGAGGTGGTCATACTCGTGCTGGATCAGCTCGGAGAGATAGTCCGCGCAGGCCAGCTCCTGCACCTGCCAGTTCTCGTCCCTATAGCGGACGATGCAGCGGCGGTTGCGCCGCACCTTCACCAGCAGCCCCGGGAAGCACAGGCAGTCGTCCATCAGCTCCATGGTCTCGCTGCCCACCAGCTCCAGCGTGGGGTTCACGATGACCCGCCGCACGCCGTCCAGATCCAGGCAGATGAGCCTCTTTTTAATGCCGATCTGGGGGGCAGAGATGCCGTGGCCGAAGCCGGCATCCTGCAGGCACTCGAACATGTCCTCAATGTCCGGACGCAGGGTCTCCAGCTCCTCGCGGGTGACGGCGGTGCTGACTTCATACAGGGCGGGATCGCCCAAAAGCAAAACTTCACGCTTCATTTCCATTCTCCTCTCGCTTGCGCAAAAAACAATATATACAGTATACTACCGAATCCGGCCGCTGTCCAGCCCGAGCGCAGCATTGTGTGCGCCGGCCGGAAGGTGAAAAGATCAGTCGCTGTCCAGCTTGAGCACCGCCATGAAGGCTTCGGTGGGGACTTGGACGGTGCCGAGGTTGCGCATCTTTTTCTTTCCCTCTTTTTGCTTCTCCAGCAGCTTCTTCTTGCGGGTGATGTCGCCGCCGTAGCACTTGGCCAGCACGTCCTTGCGCATGGCCTTCACCGTTTCGCGGGCGATGATGCGGCCGCCGATGGCTGCCTGAATGGGCACCTCGAAGAGCTGGCGGGGGATGTTCTCCTTCAGCTTTTCGCACAGGCGGCGGGCACGGGGATAGGCTTTGTCCCGATGGGCGATGAAGCTGAGGGCGTCCACGCCGTCGCCGTTTAGGAGCAGATCCACCTTCACCAGATCGCTGGTGCGGTAGCCGGAAAGCTCATAGTCCAAGCTGGCGTAGCCGCGGGTGTTGGCCTTGAGGGTGTCGAAAAAGTCGTAAATAATCTCGTTCAGGGGCATCTGGTAGTGCAGCTCCACCAAGTGGGTGTCCAGATACTGCATGTCCTTGAACTCGCCGCGGCGCTCTTGGCACATGGGCATGATGTTGCCCACGTACTCATTGGGGGCGATGATGGACACCTTCACATACGGCTCCTCGGCGTGCTCGATGACCGCCGGATCGGGGTAATTATGGGGGTTATCCACCTTCACCATGGAGCCGTCGGTCTTATACACATGGTAAATAACGGAGGGGAGGGTGGTGACCAGATCCAGATTGAACTCCCGCTCCAGCCGCTCCTGAATGATCTCCATGTGGAGCATGCCCAAAAAGCCGCAGCGGAAGCCGAAGCCCAGCGCCACGGAGCTTTCCGGCTCGAAGGTGAGGGAGGCGTCGTTGAGCTGGAGCTTTTCCAGCGCGTCCCGCAGGTCGGGATACTTGCTGCCGTCCTCGGTGTAAATGCCGCAGTAGACCATGGACTGGGCGGGGCGGTAGCCGGGGAGCGGCTCGGCGGCGGGGTTGGCGGCGTCGGTGACGGTGTCGCCCACCTGGGTGTCCTTCACGGTCTTGATGGAGGCGGTGAAGTAGCCCACCTCGCCGGCCTGCAGGGCATCCGTCGGCTCGTTGCCCAGAGGCTTTAAGTAGCCGCACTCCAGAATGGTATACTCGGCGCCGGTGGCCATGAGGCGGATGGTCTGCCCGCGGCGCAGGGTGCCCTGCCGGATGCGGAAATACACCACCACGCCCACATAGGGGTCATACTGGCTGTCGAACACCAGCGCCTGCAGGGGGGCGTTGGGGTCGCCGTCGGGGGCGGGGACATTGGCCACGATGTCCTCCAGCACGGCGTCGATGTTCACGCCGTTTTTGGCGGAAATTTCCGGAGCGTCCAGCGCCGGCAGGCCGATGATGTCCTCCACCTCCTGCTTGGCCTTCAGAGGGTCGGCGGCGGGGAGATCGATCTTGTTGAACACCGGCAGGATCTCCAGATCGTGATCCAGCGCCAGATAGGTGTTGGCCAGCGTCTGCGCCTCCACGCCCTGGGTGGCGTCCACCACCAGCACGGCGCCCTCGCAGGCGGCCAAGGAGCGGGACACCTCGTAGTTAAAGTCCACGTGCCCCGGGGTGTCGATGAGGTTCAGGGCGTAGGTCTCGCCGTTTTTCGCCTTATAAAACAGGTGGACGGCGCGGGACTTGATGGTGATGCCCCGCTCCCGCTCCAGATCCATGTTGTCCAGCAGCTGGTTTTCCATTTCCCGCTCCGGCACGGCGTCGCATTTCTCCAGCAGCCGGTCAGCCAGCGTGGATTTGCCGTGGTCAATGTGGGCAATAATGGAAAAGTTGCGAATATGGGATTGATCGAACATATGATAAAAGCCTCCTTAGGTAAATCCACGCCGGCCGCACGAAGTGCGTCCAAGCGTTTTGCGCAGCAAAACCTTGCCGCAGGCGGAATTCATTTTCGCCGAGGAATTAAAATCAGTCGGGGGTCCCCAGAGCGCCCTCAGGCGGGCTGGGGGACGGATTTGCCGTGATCAATGTGGGCGATGATGGAAAAATTGCGAATATGGGATTGATCGAACATATATTTTTGACCTCCGATGAAGATGGGTAAATTTTCAAATTGTCGGGCGGACAGAGGCGTCCGCCCCTACATTATTATAATTATATTCATGTGGTCACGTCAGCTTTTTGCAGCGTTCGTCGGTATTGTGCACCACCTGCGCCACGCTCTGCCCCAGCCCCGGGTAGGCCGTCAGCGCCTCCGCCGTGAGGGCGGGGCAGCGGCAGTCGTCGGCGTACAGCGCCCGCTGGTAGCGCACGCGGCTGGCCGCCATGTCCGCCTCCACCGCACCGGCGTCAAAGGACACGGCATCCACGCCGAACAGCTCCTCGTTGCCCTTGCCACGGCGATACAGCTGCCGCAGCAGCAGGTACAGCGAGCCGCTGAGATAATCTCCCGCGGCGGTGATGGCGCTGCGGCTGCCCACCTTGCCCAGCAGGTCAAAGAGGACGTTGGCCGTGTTCACCACCAGCTTCTTTTGCAGGGTGGCCATGATGCTGCCCCGCAGATTGCCCTTTTCGTCCGTGGAGTCGTACAGGTCGTCCGCCACGATGATGGCGCCGTCCCGACTCAGGGTGCGCCCCAGCAGATAGTCCGCCGAAACATGATAATAGTCGCACGCCTTCACCACAAACGCAAGCCCCGGCTCGCGGATGCCGTTTTCATAGTGGCTCAGCAGCGCCTGGGAAATGCCCAGCTGCGCCGCCGCCTTGCGCTGGGAGATACCCCGCTCCTGCCGCAGCAGGCTCAGCGTGCGGGAAAAATCAGTTGCCATTTGGTGTTCCACCCTCTCATTTTCTTATACAGGAAGTAAATTATACCGCACTTTATACGCATTGTAAACGGTTTTTTCCCATTTCTTCTGCAAAAAATGCGGCTATCACGCCCATTTTTTCTTGACGGGACGCAAGAAATGCGGTATGATACCTTTGTAACTATTTTGTAACCATTAGGATGGATCAATTTATGAATACACAAAAGCGGCGCAATTCGGCGCCGAAAGGAATCATTTGGTATTTAGAGGAGCATCCGGATCTGCTGCAGCGGTACACGGATATTCCGAGTCTGCTGCGCCGGATCGTGCGATTCTTTAAGAAGAAGTGGGAGCAGGCGCGGATGGCGCTGCGCTACATGGGTCGGGAGCGGCTGGCGCGCCGGTTTCCGGAGTCGGATCACCGGCTGGCGCAGGCGGTGCTGTTCATCTGGGGCAATATCCCCCGCTTTACCAGCCGGTTTCGGGAGCGGCTGTACCGCATTCGCCGGTTCAGCATCCGTTCCGGCAACAAGCGGCGCGCTGTGTTTGAGCGGATGAAGCTGCATCCGGCGCTGTTTTTAGGCTCCGCCGTGACGGTGGCCGCCATCGCCGTGGTGCTGAGCCTTTACACCGTGGGCGTGTCCGTGAGCTACGACGGCATCAACCTCGGCACCGTGGACTCGGCTCGCTCCGTGCGGCTGGCCACCGAGAACATTGCGGAGGTGACCTGCCAGACCCTGGGCTACGACAGCTACGAGGTGGACGCCTCCCTTCTCACCCAAAACACCCACATCGTGCCCCGCAGCAAGATCCAGTCCCAGAAGGCGCTGGAGGAGAAGCTCTCCCGTCAGATCGGGGAGGTGGCCTACGGCTATGTGCTGTATGTGAATGACGAGCCTGTGGCGGCCACGGAATATGAGGGCGCACTGGAGGAGCTGCTGGAGCAGCTGAAGACGGGGTACTACACCAGCCAGACCGTCGAGTGCTATTTCGTGGAAAAAATCGAGATCCGGCAGGAGTACGCGCCGGCCGGCCTGATGATGAATCTGGGCTACATTGCCGAAAAGCTCAACGCCACCAAGGAGGGCGCCGTGACCTACACCGTGCGCAAGGGCGACACCCTCTACGACATTGCGCAGCAAAACGAGATGAGCGTGAACAATCTGCTGAACCTGAACCCCGGCTACCAGTCCGACCTCATCCACGCCGGCGACACGCTGACCATCAGCAACGCCGTGCCCTATCTGACGGTGGTGGACGTGGAGCGGCAGAACTATCTGCGGGATGTGGCCTACAGCGTGGAGTATCAGGACGACGCCTCCCTGTATAAGGGCGACTATCGGGTGCTGAAGGCCGGCGTCTACGGAAAAGAGGACGTCACCGCCAACGTCACCTACGTCAACGGCGAAGAGGTGGATCGGGATGTGGTGGCAGCGGTGACGCTGAGCCAGCCCGTGGCTGAGCTGCAGGCGCGAGGCACCAAGCCCCGTCCCTCCTGGGCACCCACCGGCAAGCTGCGCTGGCCGTGCAGCGGCATCATCACCTCCTATTTCGGCTACCGCAACACCGGCATCAGCGGCGCCTCCACCAACCACAAGGCGCTGGACATCGCCGCCCCCTACGGCACCAACATCTACGCCGCCGACGGCGGCACCGTGGTGGCGGCGGGCTGGAACGGCGGCTACGGCTACCGGATCCTCATCGACCACGGCAACGGCCGGCAGACCCTGTATGCCCACTGCAGCCGCCTGCTGGTGAGCGCCGGCGCCCATGTTTACAAGGGCGAGCTTATCGCCAAGATGGGCTCCACCGGCATCAGCTCCGGCAGCCACTGTCACTTCGGCGTGTATATCTACGGTACCGCCGTTGACCCGCTGAACTATTTGCCATGATCTCTATAAGATCCATAAAAAACAAGGAGTCCGAAGCGCAATGGCTTCGGACTCCTTTTTTGCGGAAAAGGCAGCAAGATGCAGCGCGCCCCGACACGCTGCCAAACCCGAAAACGGGCGGGCAGAGGATTACGGATTGCCACACCAGCCTGCGGGCTGGTTCGCAATGACAATATTTTTTCGGGTTCGGCGCATTGTGCGCCGCCTGCGATCTTTTGCAGGGGCGGCGGCTCTGCCCCGCCTGTTTTTGGAGCTTGCAGCGCAGGGGCGGGCGGGGTAGAACCCCGCCCCTACAAAGTGAATTACAGCTTTCCGCAGGGCGGCACCCATGTGTGCCGCCGCCGATACTGCGCCGCAACCCGACGGCGGGGCACACGAGCCACGCCCTACAGGATTTTCGCAGGGGACAATGCCCGCATCGTCCCGCCTGATAATGCGCCGCAATTCTTGCTATGCCTTCGTAGGGCGGGGTAGAACCCCGCCCCTACGCACATCATGGGAATATTGCAGCGGGCGGACAGAGGCATCCGCCCCTACGCAGATTTGTAAACTTTTCCGCCGCGCCTTATATGCCGTTTATTCAAACAAACTCGCCTGATAGGGCAGGTCGCCGCGGCCGATCTGGCGAAGCTGGCGGCTGTTCTCCTCCGCCAGAGCATCCGCAATGGCCATTTTACGGATAATGTTTTTCACGGTGCTCTCCAGCGCCGTGCCCGCCCGATAGTCCGCCGGAAAGATGAAGTCCACCCGTCCCTTGCTCAAAAGATCCTCCACGCCCTGCCGGTTCTCCTCCTGATACACGGCGATGGCCTCGCCGCCGTAGGAGCGCATCATCTTCATGCAGGGCACGTCGGAAAGCCCGTCGCCGATGTAGATCATGTTGGTGAAGGGGATGCGCTTGCTGTCGTCGGGCATGGAGGCGTTGAGGGTGCGGTCGTCGGACACGTCCAGCACGCCCTTATTGATGCGGTAGACGAACTGGGTCTTGTTGGTGAAGTTGACGTCCAGCTTGGGCCAGGACGCCAGCCCCTCCTCGTTATAAAAGAACTCGCAGGCGTAGATCTCCTTGAACTCGTGGCTGATGCCGCTGCCCTCGATGATCTCCCGCAGGCCGGAGGAGATGACGTAGTGCTCCACATCCACGCCCAGACTCTCGCCGAAGGCGTTGATGCGGCCGAACCAGTCCCGCACGCCGGGGAACAGCTCCATGCCGTGGCCGCACTTCACCAGAAACTCACGATCCAGCCGGATATTCTGCGCCTTGCACTCCTCGATCATGGTATACATGTAGGCCAGCAGGCCGTCCATGCGGTTGGTGAAGCCGAAGGTGTTGGCTTTTTTCCAGAACTCGGCGGGCTTGTAGCCCAGCGCGGGGATGAAGGTGTAGTCCTCCATGTCGGTGGTGCAGAGGGTCTTGTCAAAGTCGTACAGCAGGGCGATGATGGGTCTGTCCATAAAAACGGCCTCCTTGTGGGGTTTGTGGGGTGATGGGGAAGAAAACGCAGAGGCCGCAAAGCACGCCTCTGCATTTTTTCGTGTTTTCGGGGTTTATTTGTTGGGGTCGTAGTTCCGGCCGAACTTCAGCTCGTCCAGATCCAGCTTGAACTCGGAGCGGAAATCCGTGTCCGCCGGCAGCGGCTCGGGCTTCTCGGCCTTCTCGGCCTTTTTGGTCTGCTCGTCATAAGCGGCCAGAATGTCCTTTTCGATGATGCGGACGGTGTCCTGCTTCATGACGTCCTCCTGCGCGGCAGGCTCCGCGGCGGGCGCAGGCTCCGAAACGGAGACCGGCTCCTCAGCGGGGACTTCCGCCGGCGCGGCGGCCGGCTCCTCGGGAGCGGACAGCTGGCTGTGGGGCAGCTTTTCCAGATACTCCGCCTGCTGCAGGCACAGCGCCAGATTCTTCGCCACGAAGTCCTCCATGGCGGCCTTGGCGATGTCGTACTTCTCCTGCGCGTCTTTGGTCTTCCAGGCAAGGTCGCGGCTGATGACCTCGGCGGAATTCTTCGCCTCGTCCAGCAGGCGCCGGCTCTCCTGCTGCGCGTCGGAAAGCAGCTGCTCGCTCTTGGTCTTGGCCTCCTCCGTCATGGAGGCGGCCATCTTCTGGGCGGCCAGCAGCATGGAGCGCATGGTGTCCTCCGTGGCTCGGTATTCCTCCACCTTCTCGGCCAGGATCTTCAGCTTGGTCTTGAGGGCGGCGTTCTCCTTATAAAGGGAGGTGTAGTCCTCCGTGAGTGCATCCAGAAACTCATCTACCGCGGCCAGATCATAGCCGGCGGAAAAGGACGAGGCCTTGGGGAAGGTTTTCTCGGAAACTTCCTGTGGTGTGAACATTGATGATCCCTCCGTACTATCGTTTCTATCCGGCCGCCGTTACAGGTACAGGCCGCTGCTCTCCAGCTCGTCGATGAGGTCGCCCATGAGATCCACGGAGTAGGGCGTGATGATGTAGGTGTTGGCGGAGACCTTCTTGATCTTGCCGTCGCCGGCGTAGGCCACGCCGGAAAGGAAGTCGATGAGGCGGCGGGCAATGTCTTTGTTGGTGGACTCCAGATTCAGCACCACCGTGCGCTTTTCCCGCAGATGGTCGGCGATCTCGGAGGCGTTTTCAAAGCGCTCCGGCTTCACCAGCACCACCTTGAGCTGGGTGGTGGCGTGGATGTTCACCACCTTGCTGCTGCGGCGGTCGTCGCTGCCGCGGCGGTCGTCCCGCCGGTCATCATAGGAGTCCCGTCCGGAACGCTGGGTGGGGAACTGCTGCTCCTCCTCTTCATAGTCGTAATCCTCGTCGTCATAAGGATGAATGATCTTCTTGAATTCGTCCATCAAACTCATATCTGCGCAACCTCCCGCATTTATTTGCTGTAATTTCTGGCTCCAAAAATGGCCGTGCCCACGCGAACCATGTTGCTGCCGGCCTCGATGGCCTCGGCATAGTCCCCGCTCATGCCCATGGAGAGATACTTTAACTTATTATCGTATATATTTTGATTTATGTCAACATAAAGTGCCTTCATCTTTGCAAAAAACGGGAGATTTCCCTGCGGCTCGTTTTCCACCGGCGGAATGGTCATCAGCCCCAACACCCGCACATGGGACAGGGTCTTTGCATAGCGGGCGGCCTCCTCCAGCGCCTCGGGGGCAAAGCCGCTCTTGGCCTCCTCGCCGCCGATGTTCACCTCCAGCAGGATGTCCTGCACCAGAGCGAGCTTTTCGGCGGTCTTCTCGATCTCGTCCAGCAGCGCCACGGAGCCGACGGACTGGATCAGCGCCGCCTTGCCCACCACCTGCTTGACCTTGTTGCGCTGGAGGTGGCCGATGAAGTGCAGGGGCGCGCCGTCATAGGCGTTCTCCGCCAGCTTCTGGGTCATCTCCTGCACGCGGTTTTCGCCCAAGGCGTCGATGCCGGCGGCAATGGCCTCCCGACAGGCGGCGGTGTCATTCATCTTACTGGCGCCCACCAGCGTGATGTCCGCAGCGGTGCGGCCGCTGCGCTCCGCCGCCAGAGCGATCTGCTGCCGGATGGCGGCAATGTTTTCGGAAATGGACATGGAAACTCCTCCCTTGCTGTAAAAAAACCGTTGGAAACGATCCTTTTTTCTGTTTTATTCTATAGGCATATGCACTGTTTTCAGCTGTCGGGCAGGAGCATGCCGTCCGTCAGCGTCTGGGACGTGGAGATCACCAGATCCCCCTGCCGCAGGATGCGCTTGCCCTGCGCGCCCTCGGCGCTTTTCACCAGACAGAAGCCCTCGCCCCGATACACCAGTGTCACCGGCTTGCGGTACACATAGGCGCCCACCTGACAGAAGACGCCCAGCTCTCCCGACTCGTCCATGCGCAGGGCGGCGGAGGGAATGTGCAGCCCCGTGTACTCCCGCAGCAGGATCTGCCCCTGCTGGTGGCGCAGGAGCGTCACCTGGGAGATGTACTGCGAACACGAGAGCACCACCACCACGCGGCCGTCCTCCTCGGCGCTGACGGAATGCACATAGGCCGCCGCGTCCTGCTCCAGCCCCTTGCTCAGCCGCAGAGTCACCTGCTGCCCCACGGAAAGCTCCCGGGCGGTGTCGGCGGACACGTCCGCCGCATAGTACCAGGTGCTGCCGGTGATGATCTTGCCGGCGCCCTTCACGGCGGTGCCGGCGCGCAGGCCGTCCAGCTTGGAGGGCGTCAGCTCCGAGAGCATCGCCGGCGTCAGCTGCTGCTCGCAGCCGTCGGTGGAGCCGCTGAAATAGCCCGCCGAGGTCGTGCGCACCGCCGACGCGCCGGAGAGCTGCGCCTGCAGCGAGGCGATGGTGGTCTGGGTGGACTGGATCTCGGCGTTGATCTGCTCCAGAGATTCGTAGCTGTAGCTGCGCTTTAACACGGCGGATTTCACGGCGGCCATTTCGCCGGAGGCGGTGGAATACTCCCCGTCAGCCGTGGCGGCATGGAGCTTATAAATGCTGTCGGAAATGTCGCTGTCCACCTTCAGGGCGGCATCGCTGTCCAGATAGGAGTCGTGGGCGAACCGGAGCTGCTGGAGCTTCAGCTCTGCATCCTCCAGCTGCTTCACCGTTTCCAGCGCGTCCTTGCTGGCGTAAGCCTTGGCCACGGTCTGGCCGGCGTGGACCTTTTCGCCCTCCTGCACCTGCCGCAGCAGGGTGCCGGACACCTCGGGCAGAGGCGTTTCCTGCCGGATGACCCAGCCGTTCACGGGGATGGAATCGGCCACCTGCCCCGCGTAAGCCACCGACACGGACACCGGCTGGTGAAAGTACCGGTACGCCTCAACGCCCAGAAGCGCCGCCACGGCCAAAAGCACCGCGACGGATAAAAATTTGAAGATGGGAGTGGATCTCATGGCTGCTCCTTCGCTGTCAGGCCTCCCCGTCCTCCTCTCGCAGAGAGATGGGACGCAGGGGGACGATGGTGGAGACGGCGTGCTTATAGATGAACTGCTGGCGGCCGTCGCTGTCGAGCACCAAGGAGAAGCTGTCGAAGCCCGTGATAACGCCCCGCAGCTGGAAGCCGTTCATCAGAAACACCGTGACGGAAACGGCCTGCTTGCGCACCTTGGTGAGAAAAATGTCCTGTAAATTTGCCTTTTGCATATCGTCTGCTCCTTTTTCTATGTATTGGTGCGGACGATGCTTTTCTATGCTTGTCCGCCCGAGTCTATCCTAAGCCCTGGGCGGTGAGATATTCTGTCGCATTTTGCAGCCCCATCGGGAAATTCGGCTCTTTTTCCCAGAGGATCCAGTGGATGGCCTCGTTGCGCCGCAGCCAGGTGAGCTGGCGCTTGGCGTATTGGCGGGAGCGGAGCTTCACCTCCTCCACGGCCTCCTGCGCCGTGGCCTCCCCCCGCCGGACAGCCAGAAACTGCTTATAGCCGATGGCCTGCAGGGCGGTGGCGTCCTCCGGCAGCCCGCTTTGGAGCAGCCCCTCCACCTCCTGCAAAAGGCCGCGGTCTACCATGGCGTCCACCCGCCGGTCGATGCGGGCATAGAGGTCGGCGCGCTCCCGAAAGCTCAGGCCGATGTAATACGCCCGATAGCGGGGCGGCAGGGCGCGGGTGCGGGCGTCGTGCTCCGTGATGGTCTCGCCGGTTTGGCGGTACACCTCCAGCGCCCGCAGGATGCGCTTTTCATCGCTGAGATGCAGCCGCGCCGCGCAGACGGGATCCACCTGCGCAAGCTCGCGGTAGAGCGCCTCCACACCTCGGCGGGAAAGCTCCTCCTGCAGCTCCTTTCGCGTTTCGCCGCCGCTGCTCCCGGGGGCAAAAGTGCGGCCGGCCACTAAAGAGTCCAGATACAGCCCCGTGCCGCCCACCAGAACGGGGCGCTTGCCGCGGCGGAGAATGTCCTGCACGCAGCGGTCGGCCTGCTCCGTGAACTTGGCCACCGACCAGCTCTCCCGCGGGTCGGCCACAGCGATCATGTGGTGGGGCACGCCGTCCATCTCCTCCGGCGTGGGGGCGGCGGTGCCCACGGTCATGCCCCGATAGATCTGCATGGAGTCCACGGACACCACCTCGCCGCCGAAGCGCTTGGCCAGCGCCACGCCCATTTTGGTCTTACCGGTGGCGGTGGGGCCGACGACGCAGAGGATGCGGTTGTCCATGGAGATGCCTCCTTTCGCAAGGGAAATAAAATAAGTTGAAAACGGAAAGTGGAAAGCGGAAAGTTTTGGGGGGTGCGGCGCGTAGGGTATTACGGATTGCCACGGGCGCTTTGCGCCCTCGCAATGACAGATTATTTTGGTGCGGTGGGAGTCGCCGGCGGGGTCATTGCAGCTTCTGCTTCAGCTCGTACAGCAGGTTCAGCGCCTCCAGAGGGGAGAGGGTGTCCACCTGCTCCCGACGCAGGCGGGCGAGCACTTCCTCCTCCGCCACGGCCGTCAGGGACACCTGCTCGTCCTCCTGCCGCAGGGGCGCCGGCTCCTTGCCGGCCTGCTCCTCCAGCTCCCGCAGGATGGTCTTGGCGCGGCCGATGACCCCCTCCGGCAGACCCGCCAGCCGCGCCACCTCGATGCCGTAGCTGCGGTCGGCGCCGCCGGCGACGATCTTGCGCAGGAAGATGATCTCGTCCCCGCGGGCGCGCACGGCGATGTTATAGTTGCGCACGCCGGGGAGGCTCTGCTCCATGTCGGTAAGCTCGTGGTAATGGGTGGCAAAAAGGGTCTTGGCGCCCAGCTTTTTGGGGTCGGCGCAGTATTCCAGCACGGCGCGGGCGATGCTCATGCCGTCAAAGGTGCTGGTGCCGCGGCCGATCTCGTCCAGAATGAGGAGGCTGTTTTTCGTGGCGGCGTGGAGAATATTGCTGACCTCGGTCATCTCCACCATGAAGGTGGACTGGCCGGCGGAGAGGTCGTCGGAGGCGCCGATGCGGGTGAAAATGCGATCCACCACGCCCAAGTGGGCGCTCTTGGCGGGGACAAAGGAGCCGATCTGCGCCAGCAGGACGATGAGCGCCACCTGCCGCATATAGGTGGATTTGCCCGCCATATTGGGGCCTGTGATAATGGCCGCGCGCCCCTCTTTTTCGCCCATATAAGTGTCATTGGGCACAAAAAGGGCGTCGGGGCGCATCTTCTCCACCACCGGATGGCGGCCGTCGTGAAACTCCAGCACGTCGGAGTCGTCCACCGTGGGGCGGCAGTAGTTGTTGCTCACGGCCACCGCCGCAAGGGAGCAGAGACTGTCCAGCTCCGCCACCGCAGAGGCCGCCGCCTGAATGCGGCTCACCTCGCCGGCCACGGCCAGACGCAGCTCCGTGAACAGCTCATATTCCAGCGCCGAAACGCGGTCGGCAGCGGTGAGGATGTCGCTTTCCAGATTCTTCAGCTCCTGGGTGATGTAGCGCTCGCCGTTTACCAGGGTCTGCTTGCGGATGTAGGTGTCGGGCACCTGATCCTTGAAGGAATTGGACACCTCGATATAGTAGCCGAAGACTTTGTTATAGCCGATCTTCAGGGTGCGGATGCCGGTCTTCTCCTTTTCCTGCGCCTCCATGGAGGCCATAAGCCCCTTGCCGCCGTGGAGGATGCCACGAAGGCGATCCACCTCCGGATGGAAGCCGTCCCGTATGAACTCGCCCTCCCGCACGGAAAAGGGCGGCTCGTCCTGCAAGGTGTCCGCAATGCGCTGCGCCAGATCGTCCAGCGTGTCCAGCGTGCGGTACAGCTCCCGCAGACGTCCCTTGGGGAAGGTGGCCAGCAGCTCCTTGACGGCGGGCAGCTTTTCCATGGCCATGCGCAGCGCCACCAGGTCGCGCCCGCCGGCGCTGCCATAGACGATGCGGCTCATGAGCCGCTCCATATCGCCGATGCCGGAGAGCGCCCGCATCAGCTCTTCTCTTGTGACGGTGTCATTCACCAGCCGCTCCACGCAGTCGGCGCGGCGGTCGATGTCCTGCACGCTGAGAAGCGGACGCTCCAGCCAGCTGCGCAGCATACGGGCGCCCATGGCGGTCTTTGTTTTGTCCAGCACCCAGAGGAGGCTGCCTTTTTTCTCCTTGCTGCGGAGGGTCTCCGTCAGCTCCAGATTGCGCCGAGCCGTGATGTCCAGCTCCATGAACTGCCCCTGCTCGTAATAGTCCAGCGTGTCGATGTGGGACAGGTCGCCCTTCTGGGTGTCGTGCAGGTAGCCCAAGAGGTTGCCCAGCGCCAGCAGCGCCGCAGGATTTTCCCGAGGAAGACGGCCGAGAGCCTGCTCGCCGAACTGGGCGGCCAGCAGGGTGCGGGCGGTCTGCGCCTGCGTTTCGCGCACTTCCCTGTGACAGGAGAGCTTGTTCTCCGTGAGCATACGCAGGGCGGCGTCCTCAGCGGCGGCAGGATTCATGATGATCTCCGCCGGAGAAAAACGCGCCGCCTCGTTGAGCATATGCACGGCGGCGTCACGGCCGGAAAAGGCGGTGGCGTGGGTCTGGCCGGTGGAAATGTCGCAGGCGGCAAAGCCGGCGCACGCCCCCTCCAGCCATGCGGCGGCGCAGAAATTGCTGCGTCCGGCCTCCAAGGAGGCGTCGTCCAGCACCGTGCCGGGAGTGACCACGCGGATGATGTCCCGCTTCACAAGCCCCTTGGCCGTGGCGGGATCCTCCGTCTGCTCGCAGATGGCCACCTTGTAGCCCTTGGCGATGAGGCGGGCGATATAGCCCTCGGAGGAGTGGTAGGGGATGCCGCACATGGGCACCTTTTCGTCAAAAGATTTATTTTTGTCCTTGTCGCGGGTGGTGAGGGTGAGATCCAGCTCTCGGGAGGCGGTCCTGGCATCGGCGCCGAACATCTCATAAAAATCGCCCAGACGGAAGAACAGAATGGAGTCCTTGTTCTGCTCCTTGATCTCCAAATACTGCTTCATCATGGGGGTCAGCTCAGCCATAAACAGTCACATCTTTCTGCCGCAGAGGCGGCGCATCTCACCCATTCAGGTGGAAAACTTTGTGGAAAAGTGAATTATTGCGCCTTTTCAGGCGAAAAAGGTCACCTTAAACTCGCTTAAACATCTTTTCGATCTCATAGCGGGAGAGCTTCACCGCCACGGGGCGGCCGTGGGGGCAATACTGGATCTCGCCCGACTGCACCCGCTCCACCAGCGCCCGAAGCTCGGCGGGGGAGGTGTGCATACCGGCCTTGATGGCGGACTTGCAGGCCATGGTCTGCAGCAGGCGATCCCGCGCGCCATGGGGGTCGGCGCGACCCAGCCGCAGATCCTCCGCCAGCTCCTCCACCGTGGCGGCGGCGTCCTCCGGACGGATGTCCGAGGGAATCTGGCGCACCAGCAGCGTGCCGGCGCCGAAATCCTCGCAGGCAAAGCCGAACTCCTCCAAAAGCGGCAGCTGCGACAGGGCGGCGGCATAGTCGTCCGCCTCCAGATCCACCGTGAGGGGCTGCAGCAGAAGCTGGCTCATAGGCGGCTCCTGCCGCTCCTTTAGGGCGTTGAACCGCAGGCGCTCGTGGGCGGCATGCTTGTCGATGAGCCAGAGGTTCTCCGCCTCGTCCTGACAAATAATATAGGTGTCCAGCGCCTCGCCCACCATGCGCCAGGGGGCGGGTGGCTGCGCCATGGCCTGCTGAATGGGCAGGTCGATGGTGTTGCGCAGGGGGGCGCTTTCTTCCGTGGGGACGGGCTTCTGCGCCGAAGCGGCAGGCTCCGCAGCGGGGGCAGGCTCCGGCTTCATGGCGGGGACGAAGGCGGGCGCTTTCCTCTCCGCCGGTGCGGGACGCTCCACCGGCGCGGGGGCGGGGCGCTGCGCGCTGTCGTGCAGGGGGAGGGGCGCATCGGGGTGCACCGCCGGCCGCACGGCGTAGCTGCCCAGCGGCTTTTTCTCTGTGGGCGGCGTCTGCCGCTCCTTGTATTCCTGCACGGTCATGGACTGATAAAACGTCTGCTGCGCGGGCTTGGGCGCGGGCGCTTCGCCGGCGGTGAGCAGGTCTTTGACGGTGTAATGCACGGCGTCGAAAACGGCGCGCTCATTCTGGAATTTTACCACGGTCTTGGCGGGGTGGACATTCACGTCCACGGTGTTTTTGGGGAGGGTGATATGCAGCACGCAGCCGGGGAACTTGCCCTTGAGCAGGCGGTTGCGGTAGGCCTCCTCCAGCGCGGCGGCAAGGAGCTGGCTCTTTACGAACCGGCCGTTCACGAAGAAAAGCTGGCGGCCGCGGGTGCCGCTGCCGTTTAAGGGCTTGGTGACAAAACCCTCCACCTGAATGTCGCCGCCGCAGCCGGAGACCGGCAGCAGCCCCATGGCAAAATCACGACCCATGGCGGCATAGATGGCGGAGCGGAGCTGGCCGTCGCCGGGGGTGTGGAGCACCTCCGCCCCGTCCCGAATCAGCTTCACGGACACCTCCGGATGGCTCAGCGCCAAATGGGTGACCACGGCGGTGACGGCGGCGCCCTCGGCGGTGTCTTTTTTCATAAATTTCATGCGGGCGGGGGTGTTATAGAACAGGTCACGGACGCAAATGGTGGTGCCCTCCGGACAGCCGGCCTCCGCCACGCTGCCCGCTGCGCCGCCCTCCAGATGGAGAGAAGCGCCCTGTTCGGCTCCCCGCTCGCGGGAAAAAATGTCCACCCGCGACACGGCGGCAATGGCCGCCAGCGCCTCGCCCCGAAAGCCCAGGGTGCCGATGGCGGAAAGATCCTCCGCACGGCGGAGCTTGCTGGTGGCGTGGCGCAAAAAGGCCGTGGGCAGCTGGCTCGGCGCTATGCCGCAGCCGTTATCCGTGATGCGCAGGTAGGTAAGTCCGCCGTGCTGCACCTCCACCGACACGGCGGAAGCGCCGGCGTCCAGGGCGTTTTCCAGCAGCTCCTTGGCCACGCTGGCGGGACGCTCCACCACCTCGCCGGCGGCAATGAGGTCGGCGACGTGGGGATCTAAGCACTGAATAGTCGGCATGAAAAACGCCTCCTTTGCGTTGGAAGATTTGAGTTGGTATGGCAGTGGCGGGGGGCGGATTGCCACACCGGTGACGTCGGTCACCGGTTCGCAATGACAGCTTTTTAGAGAGTGCGGCGGGCATCGACGGCGGGGTGAGGGCGCCCCGCCCTACGAGGGACGGATTGCCACACCAGCCTGCGGGCTGGTTCGCAATGACACATTACATGGGGTGCGGCGGGGCGGCGGGACACATGGGTCCCGCCCTACGGGGATTTATTGGTCTGCGTAGGGGCGGCGCTTCGACGGTTTACCCGCCCGCCGATACACGATAGTTCCCCGTGAAATTGTCATTCCGAGGAGCAGAGCGACGTGGGAATCCGTATTCCCACACGGCAAGCGGGTGCGGCGCAAAGGGATTACGGATTGCCACACCGGTGACGTCGGTCATCGGTTCGCAATGACAGCTTTTTGGAGAGTGCGGCGGGCATCAGGCGGGACGATGTGGGCATCGTCCCCTACAAGCGGGTTTGGGCGTTACACCATCTCGCCGAACAGCGCCCATGTGTTGCTGTCGGTGATCTTCACGTCGCGGTACTCGCCCAGCGCAGCCTTGTCGCCCACCAGATGCACAAGGCGCCCCCCCGCAGTGCGGGCGGAAAGCGGCCAGCGGGCATCGTCCGTTTCGCCGTCCACCAGACAGCGCAGGGTCTTGCCCACATAGCGGGCGTGGTGGCGGGCGGAAATTTCATTTTGGGCATTGCAGAGGGCGTCAAACCACTTCTGCTTCTCCGCACGAGGCACGGGGTCGTCCATTTTTGCCGCGGGCGTGCCGGGGCGGGGGGAGAAGATGAAGGTGAACAGGGCGTCAAACTCCACCTGGCGCACCAAGTCCACGGTTTCCATGGCCTCGGCCTCCGTTTCGCCGGGGAAACCGATGATAACGTCCGAGGTCAGCACCAGATCGGGCATGACCTTGCGGGCATAGGTGATAAGCTCCAGATACCGCGCCTTGTCATACGGCCGGTTCATGGCGCGAAGCACGCGGTCGCAGCCGGACTGCACCGGCAGATGGAGCTGGTGCGCCACATGGCGGCTGCGCGCCATGGTGTCAAAGAGCTTGAACGAAGCGTCCTTGGGCTGGGAGGACATGAAGCGCAGGAGATAGTCGCCGTCGATCTTGTCCAGCTCCGCCAGCAGATCCGCAAAGTCCTGCGGAATGTCCAGATCTTTGCCGTAGGAGTTCACGTTCTGCCCCAGCAGGGTGATCTCCTTATAGCCCTCCGCCACCAGCTGGCGGACTTCGGCAACGATCTTGTCCATGTCACGGCTGCGCTCGCGGCCCCGCACATAGGGCACGATGCAGTAGGCGCAGAAATTGTTGCACCCGTACATGATGGACACCCACGCTCTGGTGCGGCCTTCCCGCACTACCGGCATATCCTCGGCGATGGTGCCGTGCTCGTCCTCCACGGAGAAGACCCGTCCCTGTCGGGTGTAGACCCGATAGAGCAGCTCCGGAAACTTCCACATGGCCTGCGGCCCGAAGACCAGATCCACATGGCGGTAGCTGGTGCGGACTTTCTCCGCGATCTCCGGCCGCTGCGCCATGCAGCCGCACAGGCAGATGATCTGCTCGGGATTGGCCTTTTTGGTGTGGGTCAGGGCGCCCAGATTGCCGAAGACGCGCTTTTCGGCGTGATCCCGAATGGCGCAGGTGTTCAGCACGATGATGTCGGCTTTTTCGGGCGCGTCGGTAAACTCGCAGCCCATGGCCTGCAGCATGCCCATGATGTGCTGGCTGTCCGCCACGTTCTGCTGGCAGCCGAAGGTGTCCACCAGCGCCAGAGGCGTCCGCCCCCGCCGGCGATGCAGCGCGGCAATTTTCCGCTCATATTCACGCTGGCGCAGGGTGTCCTCCGCCGGCAGTACCACTTGCTTTCTGTCCAAAATACCCCTCCGTGGGCGCCACGGAAAAAATGGCGCTATGATTCGACTTTAATTATGAAATTATACCACATTCACCGCCGCAAAACAAGCCGTATGCCGTTGCAAATTTCCCCCAATTCGTGTATGATAGGGGCAGCAACATCGGCAAAGGAGCTTACGGCTTATGGTATGGAGCATTGCATTGCTGGTCGTCCTCGTGGGGGCGGATCAGCTTCTCAAATACTGGACGGTGACGCATCTGGCGCTGGGGGAGTCCGCCCCGCTGCTGCCCGGCGTGCTGCAGCTCACCCGCCTGCACAACTACGGGGCGGCGTGGTCGAGCCTGTCGGGCAAGACCGTGGTGCTGCTGGCCATCACGGGGGTGTTGATGGCGGCCGTGGCGTATCTGCTCCTCAAAAAGATCGTCCGCCACCCGCTGGGGGTGACGGCGGGGCTGTTCATTCTGGGCGGCGGTCTGGGAAACATGATCGACCGCGTGTGGCACGGGTATGTGGTGGATATGCTGGACATTTCGCCGCTGTTTGACTACCCCATTTTCAATCTGGCGGACTGCTTCGTGGTGGTGGGCGCCATACTGGGCGCCGTGTACTACCTGTGGTTCTATGAAAAATACGACAAGAAGGGGCGCACCCATGGAAAAGAGGACGCTGACGGCCACAACTGAAGACGCAGGCACGCGGCTGGACAGCTTTCTGGCCGGCCGTCTGGAGGGCGTGACCCGCTCGGCGGCGGCGCGGCTCATCGAGAGCGGCTGCGTCACCGTGGACGGCAAGCCCGCCGGCAAAAGCGTGCGCATGGCCGGCGGCGAAACGGTGTGCGTGCTCCTGCCGGAGGCGGAGGAGCCGGAGGCGAGGCCCCAAGACATCCCGCTGGACGTGGTGTACGAGGACAGCGATGTCATCGTGGTGAACAAGCCCGTGGGCATGGTGGTGCACCCCGCTGCGGGGCACCCCGACGGCACGTTGGTCAACGCCCTGCTGCACCACTGTGCCGGAAGCCTTTCCGGCGTGGGGGGGCAGCTGCGGCCGGGCATCGTCCACCGCATCGACCGCGACACCAGCGGCCTCATCATTGCCGCCAAAAACGACGCCGCCCACGCTTTTCTGGCGGCGCAGCTGGCCGACCACACCCTGCGCCGCACCTACGAGTGTCTGGCGGTGGGGAATTTCAAGGACGACAGCGGCACGGTGGACGCCCCCATCGGGCGGCACCGGACAGACCGCAAAAAAATGGCCGTGGTGCCGGACGGACGCCGCGCCGTGACCCATTGGACGGTTCTGGGGCGCTACAAGGGCGTGACCCACCTGCAATGCAGGCTGGAAACCGGCCGCACCCACCAGATCCGCGTGCATTTGGCCTACATCGGCCACCCCATTCTGGGCGACACGGTGTACGGCGCGAAAAAGCCCGTGGCGGGGCTGACAGGCCAGTGCCTGCACGCCACAGGGCTGGAATTTATCCACCCCACCACGGGAGAAAAGGTCAGCCTGACCTGCCCGCTGCCGGAGGAATTCACGAAGATGCTGGCCAAGCTGGAGCGGCAAAAACAAGTTGACAGTTAAAAACGGAAAGTGGAAAGTTAAAAAACGGATAGGGCAGGATCTCATCCGTCCCATTGTCCCCTGCGGCATGTCATTCCGAGCCGGTTCTCAAACCGGCGTGGGAATCCGTATTCCCAAAACGGATGCTCAAAATAAAGAATAAAAGAAACAAACACCTTACTACTGCAAATTGCCGCATCCGGCAGCTTCATACATTATAAATGTTAAAAGGCCGACCCTGCAAACAAGGGTCGGCCTTTTGCGTTTTTTGGTCTTCAGCCCTGGTGCTCCTTGGCATGGCGGCAGATGGCCGCAAAGGTCTGGGGGCTGATGTCGTGCTCGATCTTGCAGGCATCGGCCTCCGCCGTTTCCGGATCCACGCCCAGACGGACGAGGAAGGTGGTGAGGGTGTGGTGGCGATCCAGCATCTCCTGCGCTATGGCCAGACCCGCAGGCTCCAGGGTGATAAGCCCCGTTTTGTCCATGGTGATGTAGCCGTTTTCCCGCAGGCGCTTGGTGGCGTAGCTGACGCTGGGCTTGGTGACCCCCAGATGCTCCGCCACGTCAATGGAGCGGATGAAGCCGTGCTGCTGCTGCATCATGAGCATCGTTTCCAAATAGTCCTCCGAGGATTTTTGAATTTCCATAATCGGTACACTCCGTTGTTTATTTATACCCAGCGTAGCACAGCGGCGGGCAAAAAACAAGGGGAAGTTAAAAATATTTTACTAAAGCCTATTGACAAAGTAAGTTTTTAGGGGTATTGTAATCATACCTAATAAGTAGGCAATAGATTTTTCATAGCGGGAGGATCAGCGCATGACTATTTATACCGATAATGCCGCCACCACAAGGATGAGCGACACCGCCGTAGCCGCGATGCTGCCCTGTTTGCAAGGCAACTACGGCAACCCCTCCAGCCTGCACTCCGTGGGTCAGCGAGCCGCCGAGGCGCTGCAGGGCGCCCGTGAGACCGTGGCCAGGTGCCTGGGCTGCGACCCCAAGGAGATCATCTTCACCTCCGGCGGCAGCGAGGCCGACAATCAGGCCATCATCTCCGCCGCGCGCTTCGGCGCCCTGAAGGGCAAAAAGCACATCATCTCCACCGCCTTTGAGCACCACGCCGTGCTGCACACCCTGAAAAAGCTGGAAAAAGAGGGCTTTGAGGTGGAGCTGCTGGACGTGGGCGAGCTGGGCACCGTCACCCCTGAGCAGGTGGCAAAGGCCATCCGGCCGGACACCGCCTTGGTGACCATCATGTACGCCAACAACGAGATCGGCTCCATTCTCCCCATTCCGGAGATCGGCGCCGTGTGCCGCGAAAAGGGCGTGCTTTTCCACACCGACGCCGTGCAGGCGGCAGGCCATCTGCACATCAACGTGCGGGAGCAGAACATCGACATGCTCTCCCTCTCCGGCCACAAGTTCCACGGCCCCAAGGGCAGCGGCGTGCTGTACGTCAAAAAGGGCATCCCGCTGGTGAATGTCATCGAGGGCGGCGCTCAGGAGCGAGGCAAGCGCGCCGGCACGGAGAATCTGCCCGCCATCGTGGGCATGGCGGCGGCCTTGCAGGAAGCCTGCGACCACATCGACGAGAATGCCGCCAAGGTCACAGCGCTGCGGGACAAGCTCATCGCGGGGCTGTCCAAAATTCCCCATTCCGCCCTCAACGGCGATCCGGTGCACCGGCTGCCGGGCAACGTGAACTTCTGCTTTGAGGGCATCGAGGGCGAGAGCCTGCTGCTTTTGCTGGACGCCAAGGGCATCTGCGCCAGCTCCGGCAGCGCCTGCACCTCCGGCTCCCTGGATCCCAGCCATGTGCTGCTGGCCATCGGCCGCCCCCACGAGGTGGCCCACGGCTCCCTGCGGCTGAGCCTGTGCGAGTGGAACACGGAGGAGGAAGCGGACGTCATTTTGCGGGAGGTGCCGAGAGTGGTGGACTACCTGCGCAATATGAGTCCCATGTGGAAGGATCTGGTCAGCGGCAAGAAGCCGTTCATGCTGAAATAAGGAGGCAATTATCATGGCACTGTATACCGACACCGTAATGGATCACTTCATGCACCCGAGGAACGTGGGGGAGATCGCAAACCCCAGCGGCGTGGGCGAAGTGGGCAACGCCAAATGCGGCGACATTATGAAAATGTATCTGGATATTGAAAACAACGTCATCAAGGACGTGAAGTTCGAGACCTTTGGCTGCGGCAGCGCCATCGCCTCGTCCTCCATGGCCACCGAGATGATCAAGGGCAAGACCGTGGAGGAGGCGCTGGCCATCTCCAATAAAGACGTTGTGGACGCTCTGGGCGGCCTGCCCGCTCACAAGCTGCATTGCAGTGTTCTGGCAGAGGAGGCCATTAAATCCGCCGTGAAGGACTACTACGACCGCAACGGCATCCCCTATGACCACAGCCAGTTCCCCGACTGCGAGAGCTGCGAGAGCTGCCGGATGGTGTAAGCCCCTTGCGAAAGGAGAGGGTCTGTGGTATCATAAGCGCAGGAGGGGGAGTGCGGCATGAAAATTTCTACCCGAGGGCGGTACGCCCTGCGGATGATGCTGGATCTGGCGGAGAATCAGGGCGACGGCGTAGTGGCTCTGAAGGACATCGCCCAGCGGCAGGACATTTCCAAAAAATATCTGGAGCAGATCATTCCCGTGCTGAATCGGGCAGGGCTGCTGCAGACCTCTCGGGGCTTTCAGGGCGGCTATCGGCTGGCCAAGGCGCCGGAGGACTACTCCGTGGGCGAGATCCTGCGGGCGGCCGAGGGTGGGCTTTCCCCCGTGGCGTGCCTGGAGCAGTCGCCCAACGCCTGCCCCCGCTGCCACGAGTGCGAAACGCTGCCCGTGTGGACAGGTCTGGAGCGGGTGGTGAACGAGTATCTGGACGGCATCAGCCTGCAGGACGTGCTGGACGGCGTAAGTAAATAAAAGAATTCATCTGCAAAAAGGCGCTTCTTTGCAAGGAGGCGCCTTTTTATTAATACTGCGTAGGGGGCGGCGTCCCCGACGCCCCGTATGCGCCGCGCCTCCGCACCCTCCGTAGGGGCGGACACCTCTGTCCGCCCGCTTGCTCTGCACCCGCAAATAACCTGTCATTGCGAACCAGCGCGCACGCTGGTGTGGCAATCCGTACTCCCCACGCACCGCACCCCTTGTCGTAAGGGGAAATACGGATTCCCACGTCGCTTCGCTCCTCGGAATGACATTTCTATGGAAATGCTGTGTTCCTCACCGGCGGCTCTTCCCCGCAGACGAAAGACCCTTCTCCCGCACGGAAGAAGGGTCTTTTTATTCTGTATTTTACTGCTCCGCAGGGGGCGCGGGAGGCTGCTGCGCCGGCTGGGCGCGGAGATAATCCTGCACCAGCGCGTAGATCACCGAGCACACCGGCACGCCCAGCAGCATGCCCAGCACGCCGAAAGCGCCGCCGCCGATAGTCACCGCCGCCAGCACCCACAGCCCCGGCAGACCCACGGACTTGCCCACCACCTTGGGATAAATGAGGTTGCCCTCCACCTGCTGCAAAATCAGCAGGAAGATGAGGAAGGTCAGCGCCTTCACGGGGCTGACGAACACGATAAGAAACGCCCCCGTGGCCGCGCCGATCCACGCGCCGAAGATGGGGATGAGGGATGTGAAGCTGATGATGACCGACACCGGCAGGGCATAGGGCAGCCGCAGGATCAGCATGCCCAGGCAGCACAGCGTGCCCAGAATGAACGCCTCCGTGACCTGACCGGTGACGAAGCTGGAAAAGGCGCCGTTGGTCAGCTTCAGGATGTGCATGGTACGCTCGCCGGCTTTTTGAGGCAGGGCGGCCAGCAGCAGGCGCTTGCTCTGCGCCAGCAGCTTTTCCTTCTGCGCCAGCATATACACGGAGAACACCAGCGCCAGCAGCACATTCACCAGCGCGCCCAGAATGGACGTGGTGATGTTGATAGTGGTGTTTACCACATTGTCGCCGTTGCTGGTGAGGAGCTTGGTGATGAACTTGGTGGCATCCTCCACGTTCATGGAAAGCTCCGGCAGGGTGATGCCGTGGTCGGCGGCAAAGGCCGTGAGGTTATCCCACCAGCCCTGTATCTGGGTGATATACGTCGGCACATTGGCCACCAGCGTGGTGCCCGCCTCCTCCAAACGGGGAATAAGAATGAAGATAATGGCAAAGATAATGCCCAAAAACAGTAGGAACGCGAGGGTCAGGCAGATGGGGCGTTTCAGCTTTACCCGCCACAGCTCCGGCGCCTTTTTCAGCGCCTTGTCCCACAGCCGCTCAATGGCCATGAGCAGCAGATTCATCACATAGGCGATGCCCACGCCGATGAGCAGCGGGGAAAACAGGGACAGGATGCTGCTCAACAGCCCGCCCAGAACGGACAGGTTGTTCAGCCCCCAGTACAGAAGGATGGCGCAGGCTATGAGCAGCAGAACGCGCTTGATATTTTTCTTATTCAGCTCCAACGGGATCCCGCCTTTCTGAAATGTGCAGCGGCGCAGCGGCACGGTCTGCGCCGATCATTCCCATATATTGTACCATGTTCCATTGGAAAAAGCCATGTATTTTTCCGCGAAAAACGCCGGCGGCCTACTTTTCAGCCACAAAAAGAGCCAGCGCACCCCACGAAAAACCTTTTTTATGTGGGAAAAGCAAAAGACATGTTCCGTGAGATATTTACCTCTCCATGACCATGTCTTTTGGGAAAATCGCGAGCGGGGTCTCTATATATTCTTCTCCGGGCACTTGTATGCAACGTTCGCCGCAGCCCCTTTTCCCCCATACCGCTTCAGCTCGTATTTCTTCGGGAAAGCGCGCAGCAGCTGGCTCAGCTTTGTGTACCCATAGGTTCGGCAATCGAAATCCGGCTTTGTCCTCTTGAGGAAATGCCCCGCCGTGGCAACATACACATACCCGTCCTCATCCTGATATGTGTCATAGGCCTTTCTCAGCAGCGCGTGGATCTCCTCGATGCTGTCGGTCTCGTCCGCGTCAGCGCGGGCAGCGGTGTCCTCGGCCGGCTTGCTTTCGGAAGCCGGCTTGCCTTCCGCCGGCTGCTTGGACGCAGCAGCGTCCGCCTTGTCGGCAGCGCCGGCGCTTTCGGTTTTTGCGGGCTTTTCCTCCGCGGGAGCGGCCGCGGCGCCTGCCTGCGGCGTTTCCACGGCGGCGGATATATTCTCCAGGAACAAAAACTCGTCGCAGGCGTTCCGGAAAGAGACCGGCGTTTTCTTTTCGCCCACGCCCATCACATACACGCCGGACTCATGCAGCTTGATGGCCAGGGGGGTATAGTCGCTGTCGCTGGAAACGATGACGAAGGCGTCGTAAATATTCGTGTGCAGAAGCTCGATGGTGTCAATGACCAAGGCCATATCCGTCGCGTTTTTGCCGGAAACATAATCAAACTGCTGCTCGGCCTTGATGGCCAGACCCTTGATGGGCGTTTCCCAGTTTTTCAGGGTGTCCTTTCGCCAGTTGCCATACGCCCGCTTGACAACGATGCGCCCCCGAGTGGAGATCTCGCGCAGAATATCGGCCATTTTGGAGAGCTGCGTGTTGTCGGCGTCGATCACGACCGCGATTTTCTGAAGTTCACTCATGGTCTGCCCCTCTCCTTTCCTTTGCAAACATATACATAATTAAAAATGGTGCGGGCATGGGGACTCGAACCCCAACGCATTGCTGCACGAGAACCTAAATCTCGCATGTCTACCAATTCCATCATGCCCGCAAGTATTCAAGTGGAAAGTTGAAAACGGAAAGGGGAAAGTTACTCGGCCTTAGCGGTTTTAATGCTGGCAACAAGGATCTTCTCAATTTCTGTACAATCTGCGCAAATAGACTGGTACTCCTGCGCCGACAAATACTCCGTTGCATGCAATAATCTGATCCAATATTTTGTTTCGGATGCTTCTTTCAGTGCAATGCTGAGCTTTGAAACAAAATCCGCTTTGCTTTGCGCCTGCTGCGCCTCTGTAATATTCGCCCCAATACTGGTTCCGGAGCGCAGCAGCTGCTCGGAAAGCGTGTATTCTTTTTTTGTGCTTCGCACATGCCTGCACAGATTGACGATCCGAATCGCAAACCGGAAACTCTTTTGTTCTATTATGCTCTCCATAATTTTCAACTTTCAACTTTCCGTTTTCAACTTTTGATCCCGCCGGTTCGGTGCAAGTATAGCATACTTCTGCGGCGGAAACAAGGGGATTTTCCGTCTGGTATTATCCGGCGATGCAAAATTGGGTCTATTATTATACCCAGCCGTGTGCTATGCTATCGGCGACTGACGAAGAAAGGCGAGGGGCTGACCATGAAACGAGTGGCAAGCATACAGGACATCTCCTGCCTCGGCCGGTGCTCCCTGACGGTGGCGCTGCCGGTGCTGGCGGTGATGGGGGTGGAGTGCGCCGTGATCCCCACGGCGGTGCTGAGCACCCACACCATTTTTCCCGACTTTACCTGCCGCGATCTGACAGACGAGCTGCTGCCCATTGCCCGCCACTGGAAAAGCCAGCAGGTGAAGCTGGACGCCATCGGCAGCGGCTATCTGGCCTCGCCCCGACAGACGGAGGCCGTGTGTCAGGTGTTCGACCTGCTGCGCGCGGAGGACACCCTCATCGTGGTGGATCCGGCCATGGCCGACCACGGGCGGCTCTACAAGCCCTTTGCGCCGGATTTTCCGCAATATATGAAAAAAGTCTGCCGGCGGGCGGACGTGCTGGTGCCCAATCTGACGGAGGCCTGCCTGCTGACGGACACGCCCTATCGGGAAGATCCCGACGAAGCCTTTGTGCGGGAGCTGCTGCGAAAGCTGTCGACCCTCGCTCCCCGCGTGGTGCTCACCGGCGTCAGCTTTGACGACGAGCACCTGGGCGCCATGTCCTACGACCGCGGCACAGGGCGGTATTTTACCTATTTTAATGAGAAAATTCACGCCAGTTTCCACGGCACCGGCGACATTTTCACCGCCACGGTGCTGGGCGGCATGATGCAGGGGCGGACGCTGGAGGAGGCCGTCCGGCTGGCGGTGGACTTCACGCTGGAGTGCATCCGCTGCACCTGCGCCGACCCCGCGGCCAGCTGGTACGGCGTGGAGTTTGAAAAGGCGCTGCCGTGGCTGGCGGAGCAGACGGGGCAGGCCGGCAGCCCCACTTGACAAGGCCGGAAAAGAAAGGATTCCCACGGTCGCTTCGCTCCCTCGGAATGACAGAGGATAGTTTTTCAAAAGAAAAAGCCGCAGAGCAGCGAATGGCTCTGCGGCTTTTTCTTTATTCCTCGGTGGGGGTGTTGTCGGGTTTATCGGCCTGCGGCTTGTCCTCCGGTTTTTCTTCCGGCTTTTCTTCGGGTTTATCCTCCGGATGGTCGAAATCCGGCATGGGGATAGGCTCGGAGACGATGTTGATGTGCTTGGCGGGCGCTTCGATGACGTTGGGCGCAGAGGGACGGAACGCCTTTTGGGGCGCGCTGTCCTCGCGGGTGGCGCCGTAGTTATCCACGGTCTCGGGATCCCTGCCTTCGATGATGGCCATCATCTCCTGACCGGTGATGGTCTCCTTCTTGAGCAGATAGGCGGCGATCTTGTCCAGCAGCTCGCGGTTGTCCCGCAGGATCTGCTTGGCCTCCTGGTGGCACTGGCGGATGATCTTGATGGTCTCACGATCCGCCGCCGCGTAGGTCTCCTGGGCGCAGGTCATGGAGTAGCCGCCGTCGAGATACTGGCTCTGGATGGTGCCGAGAGCCATCATGTCGAACTCGTCGCACATACCGAAGCGGGCCACCAGATTCCGCGCCATCTCCGTGGCGCGCTCGATGTCGTTGGCGGCGCCGGAGGTCATGGTATTGCACACGATCTCCTCGCTGGAGCGGCCGGCAAGCAGGGTGCGGATCTCTGTCAGAATGTCCTCCTTGGACATGAGGAACTTCTCCTCCTCCGGCAGATGGAGGGTGTAGCCCAGGGCGCCCTGGGTGTGGGGGACGATGGTGATCTTGCTGACGGGCTGGGCATTCTTCTGCTTGGCGGCCACCAGCGCGTGACCCACCTCGTGGTAGGCGATGATGCGCTTTTCCTCGTCGGTGATGACGGTGCCCTTCTTCTCGGAGCCGGCGATGACCACCTCGAAGGCCACCAGCAGGTCGTTCTGATTCACGGCCTTGCGCCCCTTGCGGACGGCGCGGAGGGCGGCCTCATTGACGAGGTTTGCAAGATCGGCGCCCACGCAGCCGGCGGTGGCCTGGGCGATCTTCTCCAGATTCACGTCCTCGGCCAGATGGATATTCTTGGTGTGCACCTGCAGGGTGGCCAGACGGCCGGCCAGATTGGGGCGATCCACGGTGATGCGGCGGTCGAAACGGCCGGGACGCAGCAGCGCCTTGTCCAGCACCTCGGGGCGGTTGGTGGCGCCCAGAACGATGACGCCCTTGCTGGGGTCGAAGCCGTCCAGCTCCGCCAGCAGCTGGTTGAGGGTCTGCTCCCGCTCGTCGTTGCCGCCGAAACGGCTGGCGTCACGGGACTTGCCGATGGTGTCGATCTCGTCGATGAAGATGATGCAAGGGGCGACCTTGGCGGCCTCCTTGAACAGGTCACGCACACGGCTGGCGCCCACGCCCACGAACATCTCCACAAAGTCCGAGCCGGAGATGGAGAAGAACGGCACGTTGGCCTCGCCGGCCACGGCTTTGGCCAGCAGCGTCTTGCCGGTACCGGGAGAGCCCACCAGCAGGGCGCCCTTGGGGAGCTTGGCACCGATGGCGGTATACTTGCCGGGGTTGTGGAGGAAGTCGATGATCTCCTCCAGAGATTCCTTGGCCTCGTCCTGTCCGGCCACGTCCTTGAAGGTGACGCCGGTCTGCTTTTCCATATATACCTTGGCGTTGGACTTGCCCACGCTGCCGATGCCGCCGATGCCGCCGCTGCTCCTGCTCAGCAGGCGCATCACCAGCATGAAGGCGCCCAGCATGAGGATGGTGGGCAGGATATAGGAGATCATGAACTGCAGAATGGGGCTCATCTGCTCCTGCACGGGGGCGGTGTAGGCCACATGGTGCTCGTCCAGCAGCTCATAGAAGCTGGTGCTGTTGATGTGGGTGGTGTAGAGGATGACCTTGGTTTTTTCGGAGTTGGTGTAGGTCTTGGGGGTCTTGCCGCTGTTGTCGGTGTAGACGTATCCGTCGATGGGGGTGGCAAAGATCTTGCTGTCCTCGAACTCCACGCGGGCGATCTTGTCCTCCCGCACCAGATCGGCCAGAGCGCTGAAATCCACCTCGAAGCTGGTGGACTTATTGGCAGTGTTGCCGGTGTAGGCGGCGAAATAGTTAAAGCCGATGGTCAGCACCACCGCCCAGGCCAGCAGCACCAGCACACCCCGAAGGTTTCGGTTATTTTTGCTGTTTTTGTTGTTCTTGTTGTTTTTTGAGTCCATAGTCGGCCTCCTTCCGCTTAGAAAGACATTGCGATCAATGGAAGTATATCATACAAAGCAAAAGCAAACAAGGGCGGAAGTCCCCCCGCCGTGTAAAATTTCTATGAATTGACCTTTCTATTATGTCCCGTGTGTGCTATACTATTTTTATATATTTTTTCAGCGAGGACGAGCTATGAGAGAGAACGACAGGCAGAAGCCCCTGCCCCAGGCGGAGGCGGACGGCATCATCGAGGGACGCAACGCCGTCATAGAGGCGCTGCGCTCCGGCGAAAATATTGACAAAATTTATCTGGCCAAGGGGGAAACGGACAAGACCCTCGGCCACATCGCCTCCCGCGCCCGCGAAAAGGGCATCGTGGTGGTGGAGGCCGACCGGCGCAAGCTGGACGGCATGAGCCGCACCCACGCCCATCAGGGGGTCATCGCCCTGGCGGCCATGCGGGAGTATGTGTCCGTGCAGTCCCTGCTGGACGCCGCCGCCGAAAAGGGCGAGGCGCCGCTGCTGGTGGTGTGCGACGAAATTTCCGACCCCCACAATCTGGGCGCCATTCTGCGCACGGCGGAGTGCGCCGGCGCCCACGGTGTCATTATTCCCAAGCGGCGCTCGGCGGGACTGACGGCCATTGTGGGCAAGACCTCCGCCGGCGCGGTGAGCTATATGCCCGTGGCGCGGGTGGCCAACCTCCCCGCCACGCTGGAGGAGCTGAAGAAAAAGGGCGTGTGGGTCTACGGCACCGCCGCCGAGGGGACGACCAGCCTGTACGACGCCGATCTCAAGGGGCCGGCGGCCATCGTCATCGGCTCCGAGGGCAGCGGCATGGGGCGGCTGGTGCGGAAGAAATGCGACTTTCTGGTGAGCATTCCCATGAAGGGGCACATTTCGTCCCTGAACGCCAGCGCCGCAGCGGCGATCTTGTTATATGAGGCGGTGCGCCGCCGGATGTAAAGCGAGGACTATGAGCAAATACACGGAGGAAGAACTGAATCGGACGCTGGCAGACACAGGCGAGCTGCTGGGGGACACACCCGTGTCGGAGGAATTTTCGCTGGACGACATTCTGGCGGAGTTCGGCACGGGCGCTTCGGCGCGCCCTGCGGCCGGAGAGCCGGAAAAGGCGCAGCCGGAAGCGGCGAAACCTGCGCCGGAGCCGCCTGTGGAGGAGCCTGTGCCGGAAGAACCGCCCGCTGAGGAGCCGGTGGAAGACGAGCCGGCGCAGGACGATCCTGCGGAGGAGCCGGACGCAAAGGAGCGGCTGGTGTCCGTGGAGGACGTGATGGATCGGACGGTGTCCGCCGTGATGAAGGAGGAGTCCGCCCAGCGGCAGCAGGAGCGGGAGGAGCAGGAGCGGGAAGACCGCAGACGCCGCCGCGCCGCCCTGCGTCGGGCAAGGCTGGCGGCCGCGAAGCAGCTTCTCCGCAGCCTGACGGAGAAAAAAGCGCCGGACGGCGGCGAGGCGGACTCGGACGATCTGGGCGATCTGGACGATTTGGACGACGCGCCCCCGCCTGTGGAGGAGCCGTCCATGGACGACGCGGAATTTGAGCAGAAGCGGCTGTGCCGCCGCCACCGGAGAGCCGCTATGCGGTGCTGTATTCCGGCGGTGCTGCTGGCGGGCGTCACGGCGGCGGAGGAGTGCTTCGCCCTGCCGGAAATGTGGACGCAGGGGGCTTACCTGCGCTTCGGCGTGGTGGGCGGACTTCTGCTGGTGCAGGCGCTGCTGGCGCTGCCCCTGTGGCGGGATATGATAGAAAATCTGCAAAAAAAGCGCTTCACCTGCGCGTGGGGCGCTCTGCTGCTGACGCTGGCGTGTCTGGGCGACTGCGCGTGGTGCCTGCTGCGGGGCGGGGCGCATCTGCCCTTGGCCGGAGCGGCGGCGCTGGTGGTGTTTTTCTGCCAGTGGGGCGTATATCTGCGCTGCGCCGCGCGGCGGGAGAGCTTCCGTCTGGCGGATCTGGGGGGCAATCCCCCCTGGGGCGTGGAAAAGACCGAGGCCGGCGCCGTGAAGCAGAAAGGGCGGCTGGAGGGGTTCTACACCCACACCATGACCCCCGACCTGCCCGAAAAATGGCAGAACGCGGTGCTGCCGCTGCTGCTGGCCACCGCCTGCGTGCTGACGGGGGTGGTGTGCCTGTCCGGAGCGCAGCCGACCCAGCCCCTGTGGGTGCTCTCCGCTCTTTTGGCGGCGGCTATGCCTCTGGCGTGGCCGCTGGCGGGGGCTATGCCCTTGTTTTTCCTCAACCGGCGGCTGAGCCACAGCGGCTGCGCCGTGGCGGGCTACTGCGGCGCAAAGGCCATCAGCGGCGCAAAGCGCATTGTTATCACGGACGAAGACCTGTTCCCCGCCGGAACCCTGACCCTCAACGGCATGAAGATCTACGGCGAGGAGCTGGGGCGGGTGCTGAGCTATGCGGTGACGGTGGCGCGGGCGGCGGACAGCCAGGCGCTGCCCATACTGGAGCAGCTCCTCTCGGATCAAGGCGGCCACGCCGAACGGCTGGACGACTTCCGCTGGTACGAGGAGGGCGGCGCAGGCGGCACCATCCACGGCGAAACGGTGCTGCTGGGCAGCGCCTACTTCATGCGCAGGCAGAAGGTGCGTCTGCCCAAGGAGCTGAAAGTCCCGTCGGGTCTGTTTCTGGCGGTGGACGGCCAGCTCACGGCCATTTTTGCCCTGCGCTATCAGCCCTCCCGCAACGTGGACTGGGCGCTGCGGACGCTGCGGCGCAACCGGATCACGCCGGTGCTGGCGGTGCGGGGCAGCAACCTCACGCCGGACTTTCTGCGGCGGTGCTTCAAGGTGGACGCCAAGCCCATCTACCCCGATGTGGCCACGCGGCTGTCCCTGCTGGAGAAGGCAAGGCGCAGCGCGCCGGCCTATGCGCTGCTGTATCGGGACGGGCTGATGCCCTACGCCGAAACGGTGCTGGGCAGCCGGAAGCTGCTGCTGGCGGTGCGGTGGAGCACGGCGCTGGCGGTGCTGGCGGCGGCCGCGGGTCTTTGGCTGTGCTACTACCTCACGGGCGTGGGGGGGTACGCCTCGCTGACGCCCATGCGGCTGGTGCTGTTTCAGCTTTTGTGGCTGGTGCCGGAGCTGCTGCTGGCGGGACAGGTGAAGCATTTTTAAGCATAAATAGCGGGACTTGAGAATGCGGTGCGTTATCGGCGGCGGGGTGTGGTCACCCCGCCCTACGCATAATTGGAGGGCACTTGCAAGCGGGCGACCGCGAGGTTCGCCCTTGCGCATAGCAGAAAAGGCATCAGAAAGGTCACGGGCGGCGTCCGCGGCCTTTCTTTTTTGCTTTCTGCGGAAAAGGCGGTATGGTGGCGTCGGGGCGGGCATTTTATGTATACAAGAGAAATTATGCAACTTTTTCGCGGTTTTTCTGTTTACATAACAATGTGGAAAACTCTGTGGATAATGTGCAAAACCCTTTATATGGGGCTATTTTCCGGCGGTTGCTTTTTTGACGCAGAAGGGCGGAAGCCCTAACATTTTTGAAGCTTGTCCGTCTTTTTGTCAGACTCCGGCGCAGCACTTGCCAGAACGGGAAAAATGCGGTAAAATAATAAGGTATGGCCGGAATCGCCGGCAGGAGGGATCTATGGCAACGAAAAAGACCTACAACAACGAAAGCATTTCCAGCCTCAAGGGCGCAGACCGCGTGCGCAAGCGCCCGGGGGTCATCTTCGGCTCCGACGGGCTGGAGGGCTGCGAGCACGCCGTTTTTGAGATACTGTCCAACGCCATCGACGAGGCGCGGGAGGGGCACGGGCGGCTCATCACCGTGACAAAATTTGCCGATCTCTCCATTCAGGTGGAGGACATGGGGCGCGGCTGCCCCGTGGACTGGAACGAAAAAGAGGGGCGCTACAACTGGGAGCTGGTGTTCTGCGAGCTGTACGCCGGCGGCAAGTATGACAACGAAAACAGCGAGAACTACGAGTTTTCCTTGGGTCTTAACGGCCTCGGCTCCTGCGCCACGCAGTACGCCAGCCGCTACATGGACGTGACCGTGTGGCGGGAAGGGAAGGAATACTCCCTGCATTTTGAAAAGGGCGAGATCGTGGGGCAGCTGCAGAGCCGTCCCCTGCCCGAGAGCCAGAAGCGCAAAACCGGCACCCGCATCCACTGGTTGCCGGATCTGGAGGTTTTTACCGACATCAGCATCCCCCTGTCGTACTATCAGGACGTGATGAAGCGGCAGGCCGTGGTGAACGCCGGCGTTACCTTCCGGCTGCGCAGCCAGAACGGCGCTGCCTTCGACACGGAGGATTTTGTGTATGAGCACGGCATCGCCGACTACATTCGGGAGCTGGCGGGGCTGGACGCCTTCACGGAGCCGGTGTGCTGGGAGTGCGAGCGGCGGGGGCGCGATCGGGCGGACAAGCCCGAGTACAAGGTGAAGCTGAACATCGCCTGCTGCTTTTCCAACAAGCGCCCTCTGGTGGAGCATTACCACAACTCCAGCTTTCTGGAGCACGGCGGCTCGCCGGAAAAGGCCACCCGCCTGGCCTTCGTGTACGCCATTGACAAATATCTCAAGGACACGGGAAAATATACCAAGGACGAGAGCAAGATCACCTATCCCGACGTGCAGGACTGCCTCATTCTCATCAGCAACAACTTCTCCACCCAGACCAGCTACGAAAACCAGACGAAAAAGTCCATCACCAACAAGTTCATTCAGGACGCCATGAACGACTTCCTGCGGGAGCAGCTGCAGGTGTATTTCATTGAAAATCCCGACGCCGCCGAGAAGATCGCCAATCAGGTGCTCATCAACAAGCGCAGTCGGGAAACAGCGGAGAAGACCCGCATCAACCAGAAAAAGAAGCTGACGGAGAAGATCGACATCGCCAATCGGGTGCAGAAGTTCGTGGACTGCCGCACCAAGGACGTGGGCAAGCGGGAGATCTACATCGTGGAGGGCGACTCCGCTCTGGGCGCCTGCAAGCAGAGCCGCGACGCGGAGTTTCAGGGGCTGATGCCCGTGCGGGGCAAAATTCTGAACTGTCTGAAGGCCGACTATCCCCGCATTTTTAAGAGCGACATTATTACGGATCTCATGAAGGTGCTGGGCTGCGGCGTGGAGGTGCACGGCAAGGCGGTGAAGGATCTGAACCAGTTCGACCTGAGCAACCTCCGCTGGAGCAAGGTCATCCTCTGCACCGATGGCGACGTGGACGGCTTCCAGATCCGCACGCTGATATTGACGATGCTCTACCGCCTGTGCCCCACGCTGATCCGCGAGGGCTATGTTTACATTGCCGAAACGCCCCTGTTCGAGATCACTTGCAAGGAAAAAACGTGGTTTGCCTACTCCGAGAAGGAGAAGGCGGACATTCTCAAGTCTTTGGAGGGCAAGAAGGTAAAGGTGGATCGCAGCAAGGGACTGGGCGAGAACGATCCGGAGATGATGTGGCTGACCACCATGAACCCCGAGACCCGCCGGCTGGTGCAGGTGCTGCCCGACGACGCCGAGGAAACGGCACGGGTCTTCGACCTGCTGCTGGGGGATAACTTAGCCGGCCGGAAGGACTACATCGCCGAGAACGGATATAAGTATCTGGATATGATCGACGTGAGCTGAGGAGGCATGGCGTATGAATCTGCAACAAATATTTGCAAATTCATGGACATGGATTACATGGATAAACTATGTAGGACTTATCCTGATATTTATACTCGCTTGCTATTCATATTCGGAGCAAGTAAAAAGAGTAAAGAATGCAGTGGAATTAAATAGCAACTACTACAGGGAGGTTGTAGCACTAAATCAAAAATATAATTTTTATCGGAATATACCCGGCAACGGAATCATTCTGTTTTGCGAGCAAGAAACGACCAAAGCAAAATATGATCGGCGCCGTTTGGAGGATATTCTTTACGAAAATATACAGGAGCGTATGCTCATGATCAAGCAGACGCTAAGAAATGTAGATACAAATAGAAACCTGTATTCCCGGTATCAAAGCGAGCTTAGCAGATTGCGCTCCACAGTTACTGTAGCAGATTGTGAGCGATTGAATATACCTATTTGGCGCTTTGAGAAAGAAGAACAAATACTGGTTGCATCCATTATTCAAAATCCAATTGTCACACTACAGGCACGATGTGAAAAGATATATAGAAGCCCTGCCGGGCGGAATACTTATCGCTCAACTTTTACTTTTTCTGAAAAGGCCATTCAAGATACGGTCGTCAAAGTCCAGGAAGATGCCAAAAGAAAAAGCACGGAAGCATATCGCAGAAAGGCGGAGCGCCAACGGGTTACAGAAAAGCTAAGATACCAAGTTATGCGCCGGGACGGATTTCGTTGTCAACTGTGTGGAGCAACACAAGCGGATGGCGTTAAACTGCATGTGGATCATATCATTCCTGTTTCAAAAGGCGGAACAAGTGACATAGGAAATCTTCGGACGCTTTGCGACAGATGTAACCGTGGAAAAGGGGATCAATTTGAATTTTAGATTTATGGTCTTGTACATACTTGATAACTGTGCTTAGAAAAATGTGGTGTAGGACTGAGGACACGGATTGCCACAGCCAGTGTGCGCACCGGCTTCGCAATGACATTGCTTTTGCAAGAGGTGCGGTGCAAGTCCGGCGGGCGGGCAGACGCCTCTGCCCGCCCCAATAACGCAGCGGTTTGCAGGGCAGGGCCCGCGTGCCCTGCCGCGGCGGTGCGTCACAAATTGAAAACGAGCGTTTTTTGGTGGGGTCTTCTTTTTGCCCCCGCCAGTTTGAATACGAAAGGAATCATCTTTCATGGCAAAGAAGAAAACAGAACCGAAAACCGTCCATCCCGCCGCCGACCCCAATGTCATGGGTCTGCGGGGCACGGTGGTGGCGCAGCCCATCACACGGACGCTGGACGAGAACTACATGCCCTACGCCATGAGCGTCATCGTGTCCCGCGCCATTCCGGAGATCGACGGCTTCAAGCCCTCCCACCGCAAGCTCCTGTATACCATGTATAAAATGGGCTTGCTGACGGGGAACCGCACCAAGAGCGCCAACATCGTAGGCCAGACCATGCGCCTGAACCCCCACGGCGATCAGGCCATCTACGAGACCATGGTGCGTCTGGCCAAGGGCAACGAGGCGCTGCTGCACCCCTTCGTGGACAGCAAGGGCAACTTCGGCAAGGTCTACTCCCGCGACATGGCTTACGCCGCCAGCCGCTACACCGAGGCAAAGCTGGCGCCCATCTGCGCCGAGCTTTTCCGCGATCTGGACTGCGACGCCGTGGACTTCGTGGATAACTACGACAACACCACCAAGGAGCCTGCCCTCCTGCCCACCACCTACCCCAACGTGCTGGTGAGCGCCAATCAGGGCATTGCCGTGGGCATGGCGTCCCAGATCTGCGGGTTCAATCTGGGGGAGGTGTGCGACACCACCATCGCCCTGCTGAAAAATCCCGACCACGACGTGTCCACCACTCTGCTGGCGCCGGACTTTTCCACCGGCGGACAAATTCTCTGCGAGCCGGAGGAGCTGCGCCGGATCTACGACACCGGCCGCGGCGGCGTGAAGGTGCGGGCAAAATACCGCTACATCAAGAGCGAAAACCTCATTGAAATTTATGAAATTCCCTACTCCACCTCGCTGGAGGCCATTCTGGACAAGGTGTCCGAGCTGATGAAGGCGGGGAGGATCAAGGAGATCAGCGACATGCGGGACGAGACCGACCTCTCCGGCCTGAAGCTGACCATCGACCTCAAGCGGGGCGTGGACCCCGATAAGCTCATGCAGAAGCTCTTCCGCCTGACCCCCTTGCAGGACACGGTGAGCTGCAACTTCAACATCCTCATCGCCGGTATGCCCCGCGTTCTCGGCGTGCGGGAGCTGCTGGAGGAGTGGCTGGCGTGGCGCACGGAGTCCGTGCGGCGGCGGGTGTATTTCATTCTGCACAAAAAGCAGGAAAAGCTGCACCTTCTGCTGGGTCTGAAGCGCATTCTGCTGGACATCGACAAGGCCATTGAGATCATCCGCCAGACCGAGGAAGAGGCGGAGGTGGTGCCGAATCTGATGATCGGCTTCGGCATCGACCAGGTGCAGGCAGAGTATGTGGCGGAGATCAAGCTGCGCAACATCAACAAGGAATACATCCTCAAGCGGGTGCAGGAGACCGCCGCGCTGGAGGAGGAGATCGAGGACTTGGAGGACACGCTGAAAAAGCCCGCCCGCATCCGCAAGATCATCGTGGGCGAGCTGGAGGACGTGCGGAAAAAGTACGCCCAGCCCCGAAAGACCGAGATCATTTACAGCCACGAGGTGGAGTACGAGGAGGAGCCGGAGGATACGCCCGACTACCCCGTGACCCTGTTTTTGTCCCGCGAGGGCTATTTCAAGAAAATCACGCCCCAGTCCCTGCGCATGAGCGGCGAGCAGAAGTTCAAGGAGGGCGACGGGCTTTTCCGTCAGGTGGAGGCCACCAACAACACCGAGCTGATGTTCTTCACCGACCGCCAGCAGGTGTATAAGGTGCGGGCGGCCGACTTTGCCGACAGCAAAGCCTCGGTGCTGGGGGACTATCTGCCCACCAAGCTGGGCATGGACGAGGACGAAAAGGTCATCGACATGGTGCTGCCCGGGGATTACAGCGGCCATCTGCTGTTCTTCTTTGAAAACGGCAAGTGCGCGAGAGTCGCCCTCTCGGCCTACGCCACCACCTCCAACCGCCGCAAGCTCACCGGCGCCTACTCGGATAAAAGCCCCCTGACGGCGCTGCTGCATCTGACGGAGGACAAAGAGCTGGCGCTCATCAGCACGGAGCCTCGGGCGCTGCTGCTGCACACGTCGCTGCTCTCGCCCAAGACCACCCGCGCCACCCAGGGCGTGGCCGTGATGAACATGAAGCCCCGCTACCGTTTGCAGCGGGTGTGCGACTTCGCCGACAGCGGCATCGTGAATCTCAGCCGCTATCGGGTGCGCAGCATCCCCGCCGCCGGCGCCCTGCTGCGGGAGGAGGATCAGGGACGGGAGCAGATGACGCTGCTCTAAAACAGCGAAGCACCGCACGAACGACACTTGGAAAGTGAGGGTTTCCCATGGGATTTGACGCGGCACACGCCATCAGCTGCTTGGCAAAGTTAGCCCTGCGGATCAGCCGGAATACGCGCAGCCGTGAAGAAGACGGCTTTTTCGGCTGGCTGGATGCGGTTTTGGCCGGCGGCCTTCCGGCGGGCATAAAGGCCATCAATTTCAATTTATATGACGACGGAGGCGGCAAATGGTCAGTGGAGCTGGTGGGCACTTCCGCCTTTGACGAAAGCAGCTCCGACTGGGCCTGCCGCGAGGTCTATGCCACAAGGACGAACCCCTATGTTCTCACAAAAGACGGCGATTGGAAGGCCATAGAAGCCCTCTTTGCTTCGCTTTTACAAAAATATCTCGCCGGCGGCAAGTATTCTGACGTTTTGAAACAATACAGCGCCGTGGGAATGGGCTTTGTGGACGGCGACCTGCACATTCTCTATAAAAATCCAAGCGAAAAGCAAGCGGCGCACACGGACGCTTATTTGGGAAGGGACGAGATCTTCCGGAGGCTCGGTCATGAAGACAGCCCCGAATTGCTGCGCGCCATAAGTCAGCTGGAAAAAGTCGATTTCAGAGATGACGAGGGCACGACCTACCTGCATATTGCCGCGCTTCACCACAGGACACAGGTCATAAAAATATTGTTTGAAAAAGGCGCAGACCCCAATTGGCGGGATAACAAAGGCCGGCTTCCCATTCTTTATGCTTTGGGACGGAAAAACGAGGACAATCCCGAAATCTTAAAGCAGTTCCTCGAATATGGTTTGAATCTGGAGCTTGAAACGTCCGGCGGACAGACTGTAGGGGAGACTATTGCCTCTTTTGGCGACCCCAAATTAGACGAAGTGATTCGGGAATTTGAACCCCCATGTCCGACTGAGGACGACCATTAAATCGCAGCAAAAAGCAGAAAGGAGCGCCCCATGAAAAAAAGAATGATCCCCCTGTTTTTGTGCGCGGCGCTGCTTTTGTCCGGCTGCGGCCTGCTGCAGCGGGAGTACACCCGCACCTCGCCCCACAGCGCCACCTATTACGAGGGCAGCCGCCGGGACGTGCTGCGGGCGGAGAGCTATCAGGACTTGGTGAACGACCTGCTGCTGCTCATCAGCGCCCACGATGAGAGCGGCACGGTGTGGCTCTATGACAATCCCGCCCTGCCCGACGCCGCTCAGGCCGCGCAGGAGGCCTGCGACGAGGTGCTGGCGGAAACGCCCCTGGGCGCCTATGCGCTGGAGCGCCTGACCTACACCGTGGACGAGGGCGGCCGCGGCTACACCCAGCTGCGCTTCACCGCCGCCTACCGCCGCACGGCGCAGCAGATCAAGGCCATTGTCCACACCACCAGCATGGCGGCGCTGACCGACCTGCTGCGGGCCGTGGAGCAGAACAAAGGCTCCGCGCTGACGGTGCAGGTGAGCGGCTTTGACGGCAGCCGTGAGGCCGTTCTGGCCGCCGTGGCCGCCGTGCAGCAGGAAGCGGGGCGGGGCGAGGAAACGTGGCAGGTGCATTTTTACCCCGACACCGACAGCTGGGGGATCGTGGAAATAATTCTGAAAGAGTGAAAAAAACTATTGACAATGGTTGCACCATGCCTTATAATAACCATTGCTGTGCGGGCGTAGCTCATCTGGTAGAGCGCGACCTTGCCAAGGTCGAGGTAGCGAGTTCGAGCCTCGTCGCCCGCTCCAAAAAGAAAGACACCCGTAGGGGTGTCTTTCTTTTTGGAGCAGCACTTTTGCTCCGCAAAAGTGGTCGCCTGCGGGCGGGCGATTTAACACGCAAGGGAAACCCGACTAAGGTTTCCCTTGCATACATTCCTTTCCTTGCGATATACAGGAGTGCGCACGGGCAGCAAAACCTGTGAGCAATCACAAAAAGAAACACCATCCGTCAGGATGGTGTTTTTTTGGTCAAGTCGGGCAGAGGCTCGAAAAGGGCACGAGCAGAGCGAGAGAAACATGCCGGCGGCATGTTTCGGTGCCCGTGTGCGTGTGGCGGCGCAAAAGCGCCGCCGGCGAGCCTCGTCGCCTGCGGGCGGATGATTTAACATGCAAGGGAAACCCGACTAAGGTTTCCCTTGCATACATTCCTCTCCTTGCGATATACAGGAGTGCGCACGGGCAACAAGACCTGTGGACAGTCACAAAAGAAAGCATCATCCGAAAGGAGCCATTCACACATGAACCGCTACGCCTACACTCCCATAACCGGCGACCCCATACGGCTGTCCCTCTCCGGCTGCGCTGACTGGGGCGACCTGCACCGGCGCATCCGCGAAACCTTCGGCTTTCCCGCCTTCTACGGCGAAAACTGGGACGCCATGTGGGACTGCCTGACGGATGTGTTTCTGCCGGAGACGCCGAGGCACACCCTTGTGGAGGGCTTCGCCGCCATGCCCGAGGATCTGCAAGCCTACGCCCAGCCCATGCGGGAGATCTTCCGCGACCTGCAGGAGAAATACCCCTGGGTCACGGTGACGTACCGCTGACATACATTATATAAAAAGGACGCCCTCACCCGAGAGCGCCCTTTTTTGTTCAGTTCAGATGCTTTTCAAAATTGCCGCCCACCTGCACGCCCTCCTGCACGATGAAGAAGGCGTGGGGGTCGATCCTCAGCACCTCGCGGCGGAGGGTCTCGATCTCATACTTGTTCAGGCACACGCACAGCACCTCCAGCGGCTGGCCGGTGTAGCCGCCGCGGCCTTCCCAGCAGGTGACGCCCCGATCCAGCTGCTCCATGATGAACTGCGGCAGCTCCGGATGGTTCTCCTTGGTGAAGATCAGCACCTGGACGGTGATGCTCTGCTGGTGGAAGCGATCCACAAACAGGCTGCTGAACACCGTATAAATGGTGGAGTAAATGGCAGTGGTGGCGTCGAACAGCACCAGGCACAGGGTGTAGAGCACCACATTGCAGGAGATGCTGAACTTGCCCACGGTGAAGCCCTTGCCCTTTTTGCTCAGGTACAGTCCCAGAATATCCAACCCGCCGCTGCTGCACCCGCAGGTCAGGATCAGACCGCCGGCAAAGCCGCACACGATGCCGCCCAGCAGGCAGCTGGTGAGCAGGTCCTCGATGATAGGCTCCGCCGGCACGGGGATCACCGTGAGGAACACGGAGCAGCTCACGGTGCAGATCAACGTGCGCACCACGAAGGCTCTGCCCAGATTTTTCCACGCCAGCAAAAGCAGGGGAATATTCAGCAGCAGGTACAGTATGCCCGCCACGTCAAAGGCCGGCGTAAGACCCAGCTTTTGGACGAGTATGGTGCGGATGAGCTGGCAGAAGCCCAGCAGTCCGCTGGTATATAACCCGTGGGGGACGACGAACAGATTGATGGACGTGGCCACGACCAGTGCCCCCAGCACACCCACGCACAGCTTCAGCCAGCGGTTGTGCGACAGCTTGCCGAACATAGAACAGTCCTCCTTTTTCGTTCTTTCTTCCATTATTCCCGCTTTTCAAAAAAAAGTCAAGTCGAACTTTACAGACTGTACCGCAGCGACCTATACAGCCGCTCCACGCTGCGGGTCAGGGAGCGGGACACCGTGGATTTGTTCAGCCCCAGCTCCTTGGCAATGCCCGTGATGCTCATGCCGCCGGTGAAGCGCATTTGCAGGATCTCCCGCTGGCGGGGTGTCAGCTCCTGCTGCACCGCCAGCGGCAGGTTGCTCAGCAGGCGGCGGATGCGCTCCTGGTTGTCGCCGGACTGCTCCTGCCGCCACAGGCACAGGCTGGCGATGTCAATGGGGTCGTAGGCCTCAGAGGGTGTAGTACGCATTCTTGTGGTACCCCCTGTCGTAGTAGCGAGCAGTAAGCTCCGCCAGCTGGCGGGTCTGCCGGTGGAGCGGCTCCAGCTCCCGTATGCGCCGGCGCAGAAGTTCGGCGCTCTCCCGATCGCCGCAGCGATCCTGCTCCTGCCGCAGGAAAACAATGCGTCCGTGCAGAGCCTGCGCCTCCTCCCGATACTGCTGCGATAGCTGCTGCAATGTCATGTTTGTCGATCTCCTTTCCTGTTTTCCAAAAAATTCGTTATCCCTACAACTTTTTTATTGACAAATTTACACCTTTGTGATAGCATAATGTTCGCTGGTTGTTGTGCTGGTGTAGCTCAGCTGGTAGAGCAGCTGATTTGTAATCAGCAGGTCGGGGGT
>ENA-OUQC01000147-OUQC01000147.1-human-gut-metagenome-genome-assembly--contig:-NODE-147-length-64373-cov-5.063544_pt1 | contig 64373 bp, 66 predicted proteins | sample MGYA00237942_ERZ548815 | MGnify/ENA primary metagenome ERZ548815 (study PRJEB26490, sample SAMN05194722) | human gut metagenome | biome: terrestrial biome; feature: human-associated habitat; material...
CATCACGACTATTCTAACAAACAATCATCATTATGTCAACAGAAAGGATTGAAAGAAATGACAAAAACAGCAAACCTCGAATTGAGAAGAACAGCAAAGGCGAACGGTGTTGCGCTATGGCAGATAGCCGACAAGCTCGGCATAAGCGAACCCACGATGACACGCCGCCTGCGCTTCGAGCTTCCCGAAGAGGAAAAGGATAAGATTATCGGCATTATTACCGAGCTTGCAAAGGAGTGTTAAAGAATGAAAAACAAAAACATAAAAAAGAACGCACCGATAAGAGATACACCATTTACAAAAAGGCAGTTAAGCCGTGCTGATGTTATGGATATCATTATAGACTTGCAACAAATACAAGAAAGCATTGATAAAACTATTAAAAAGTTATATTCACTCGACGATGAATGGACTATTATTCCTGACACGTCGTTTCTTGAGGGGGAAGAACAATGACGTTACCGAAAATGAGAACAGCACCCGAAGCGATCAAGGAGATCAAGGAGCTTGACCCTCGAAGCTGTCTGACACTTAACGCTATACGCAGTATGATGAGAACGGGTAAGATCCCCGTTACATATTCGGGTACAAAGCGTTTAATAAACCTTGATTTGCTCATAGAACACCTTTACAAGGACAACACCGAGCTTGCGAGCGAACCCGAATACGGCAAAATCCGCAGATTATCATAACAAAGCAAAAAAAGAAAGCGCCTGCCGAAGCAAGCACCCATTGAGATATTGAAATATACTGCACAAATATTTTAATACATCGTGGGGGTTGTGTCAATGGCAACAAATGAAGAACTTGCATTACTTATTCAGCAAGGACATAAGGAATATATTTCCGAGCTGTGGGCGAACTGTTATAAACTTCTGTATATGCTTGCAGATAAAATCTATTATGCGAACCCCGACAGGCTCGCCGCCTGCGGCTATACGCAAGAGGATCTATATCAAGGGTGTTTCTTTGTGCTTCTGAAAATGATCGAAGCATACGACCCCGAAAAGCCTTTTAAATTCACAAGTTATGCAAAGCTCCATTTACAAAACTATTTTCGGCGCTCCGTACTGCATTATGACAGCGAAGCGAAGATAATAAAAAGCGTTTTAAATATCTCAAGCTCGATTGATAAGCCTATCGGAAGCGGTGAAGATGAAGAACTGACGGTAGGAAGCCTTATAAAAGACGATAATGCCGAGCTTGCATTTGAAAACGTGGAAGAAGATATTTACCGTACCGAGCTGCACAACGCCCTTGAACAGGGCATACAGACGTTATCAGAACCGCAGCGAATAGTTATTCGGGAACGTTTCTATAGCTCAAGCACGTTAAAAGGTGTAGCGGAAACGTTGGGAGTGACCGAAAGTCAGGCACATTCCCACGAAGCTAACGCCCTTAAAGCCTTGCGTACATATAATGCCAAAACAAAGCAGCTTGAATGTTTCCGAGCTGATATTATCGACACGGCAGCATATGGCGGCGTAGGCGTTGGAGCGTTCAAGAACAGACAGGCAAGCTCGGTAGAATACACAACAGAACTACTCGAAGAAAGGAAGCAACACCACAATGACAAAAAGTATTATTGATATCGAAAGAGAAAGACACGCCGCCCTTGCGGCAAGCAGGACCTTAAATAATAACCGTATTACTCTTAACCCTGCCCTTGAGGAAGAAGATTACGAAGAGTGCTGCGTTATTGTCGGCGGTCGAGAATGGCACTCAAATTGTATGTCACCTGCCGAGCTTGCAGAGTTCGCAGAATTGGCAAACGCTTGCCATTTCTTTAATTAAAACTATATAGATCTCCCGAAAAAATTACACGGCGAAAAGCCGTGTTTCGGGAGGAAGTGGGTATTAAGTTACCGACGAAAAAGAGAAAGGAGCGACACGAAAAGGCTATGTTATTACGAGAGAATATACACAAGTCGGGTGATTATTTTGAAGTCGATATATTCCCGATCAAAAAGATTGCTTGCGGTCGCTCCTCAAAGCTCCACCTTACCTCTGAAACACAAAGGAAGCTAAATGAACGCAACGTCCAAAGGCGGTTGACGTGGATAATTCAAGAGAATTTCACTCCGGAAGACGTTTTACTTACTCTTACATATCCTCAAAATGTTCATATAACGCCCGAACAGGGAAGAAAAGACCTTGAAAACTATCTGCGCCGTATCAGATATGCCCTTAACAAGCAGAATATTAAATTAAAATACATATCAAAAACAGAGATCGGCACGTTGAAAGGCAGAGTACATCATCACGTTATTATTTCAGGTGACTTAGGACGTGATTATTTAGAGCAGCAATGGAAAGACAAAGTAAACGGATTAGCTACAACACGCTATATAGAGTTCTACGAAAACGGAGTAAGCGGACTGGCGGAGTACATAACCAAAGATAATAGCCTTGCTTATCGCTCGTATAATTGTAGTAAGAACCTTAAAAGACCTGAAGCCGAGAAACAAGACGGCAGAATAACAATTAAGAAGCTGCAAGACTTACGCAACGATATACACAACGCTGAAGCGTTCGAGAGATTATACCCCGGTTATCGTTTTGTTGAAGCTGATCCGTTCTTTAACGAGTATTTTTTTGACAGTGTAAGCAGAGAGGTTGAACGGGTAGAACTTCCGTACATAAACATCAAAATGTATAAGAAAGACAGCACCTACATACGGCGAGGGTTTAGGTAAGCTCTGCCGAGCTTGCTATATCTCGCTATATAAATAAATACAACCGTCGAGCTTGCCACTCCCCCCCATTCTTCACGCCGTGAGCGGCTCTGTTTGACCGAACGCTACCCCTTAAAATTACCCTGCATTGCGTGCGTAACGGGTGTGGTATGCGTTGAAAGAGGTCAAAAGGGCTTAATTTGCTTTAAAGCAGAGTAAATACAAGGGGTAGCCGTAATTCTGTAAGCCTATACGGGGATAACGGTACAAGAGGAATGTTTTATGCCAAAAACTCCCCACGGGAAAGATAAAAGCCGCCGCCCGACCCTTGAAAAGTGAAAAGTGTACTATAAATCTTTGTTTTTGCAAGCTCGGCGAGCTTCTCAGCGCCTTGTATGTCAATGCTTCGGGAGTTCATATAAATTCTCTGCTTTTGCTCAAACGTCGCTAAAATCGGCGCAGAACGAATGATATAAAGTGTGTGTTTTTAGGTTATTTTTGCGGAATAAATCAAAGAAAAAGTTAAAAAAGCATTATAGCAAGCTCGGCAGAATAAAAAAGAAAGGAAATCACAATGCAGAATAAAAATAAACTTCCCGATCACGTCAGAGCGGCAGCATTGGCAGTTGTTAAAAGCTATGAACCGTATAAACGTGATATCGAAACAGAAGAAAACGAATGTAAATACAGCTTCGTTCAAGCGGTCGAAAGCGCATTAGATGAAATCCTCAAGGGAGAAAATCAAATATATTCTTTAAAGCTCAGACAAGCTCTGCTTCAATCGTGCATTAAGGGGCGGAAATTCTCTTTCAATTATTCGGGTATTGACTGTATGAGCTGTTCTACCTTTTACCACAGAAAAAATCAGTTTTTATACCTGATCGCCGACAAGCTCGGTCAAATTTGAAGAAATGCGAAGAAAAAACGGGATTTTCAAGCACCGCCGAAGCCGCCGAGGCCCTTATTTATCAAGGCTTTCAGGGATCAAAAACCGCCCGAAATAGTTAACCTCGGTTTAAGTACCCGAAAAGCCCCTTGAAACGCCTATAAATCAGCATAAAAAAAGCCGCCGAAGCGACTTTAAAATATATCCGCCGAGCTTGTCGGCTATGTATCAACTATCATTTTTGCTACGGTATTCATCATAAAGCATTAAAGCCGTAAAAACACAAGAAAATGTTCTTGCTTCATCTTCTGCGATATCGCTGTCAAATGAGCCGCTTAAATGCCCAAATAATACGTGTGCAAGTTCATGAGCGGCTGTCATTTGTTGTGTCCATTTAGAACGCTCGGTATCAACAAAAACTACAGGCTTATTTTCATAGTGAGTTGCAAGACCTAAATAGCCCTCACGCTTTGTTTCTTCTGGCATTACATAAAGACCTATTCCGAGATCTTTATATATTCGACCGAGAATACCCATTTTAACACTCCTTTACGACTGTAACGCCTTTGATTTGCTCATACATTCGCTTAAAGCGGTCTGTATTTGCTCGTGTAGTTCCCTTGCCTTATCGTCAACGGCATAAATTAAAGTTATCATAAGATCCACACGTTGAGCATAAGCCATTCGGCGGCATTGATCCTCCCGACCGCCTGCGTGATCGCATTCTTCGGCTGCAAGCTGCAAGAAGTTCCTTTGCACATCAAGTGCGGTAAGTGCTTCATCAAGAACGCACACTACTTTTGGCATTAAATCATCCATTGTCGCATATCCCCTTTGTTATTTAGTAAGCGGTCGAGCTTGCGGCTCTTGCCGGTGTGCTTCGTTGCTTTCGGCGGTTAAGCTCCTGACGGTGTGGCGGTTCGCTCCGTCGCTTCTTTATTGTGGTTATATTATACCATATTGATATCAATAATACAATTAACATAATCAACAAACATTTGATATCAATATGACTTATCTTTGGTTAAAATACATATTGATATCAATTTACAATGTGTGCTATAATAGTTATGCTGGGATAGGTATTCTCTTTCAAAACTCATACAAAGTAGGTGAGACACAATGTCAAGTGATATTACCAAAAAAAGAAAAGCCGTTTATAACGACAAAGTAAATAAAACGACACAAAAATATGTCAAAGAGCATTACGATAGCTTCATAGTTCGTATGCCAAAGGGCAAGAAAGAACAAATAAAGACCTTTGCCGAAAGTAAAGGTGAAAGCCTGAACGGCTTTGTAAACCGTGCTATTGATGAAGCAATGGACGAATAAGCGGCAAGCTCGGCGATTTAAGCCGTTTTACAAGTCAAGTAGCAGGAAATACACCATAAACAAAATAACCGCCCCACCAGGCGGCAGATTTACGGGTACGCCGAAAACAAAAGGATCGCAACGCAGCTTGAAGCTGCCCGAAAACGTTATTGATGTGCTGCGTGAATATAAAGCGGAGCAGAACAAACAAAAGGCATAAAAAGACGGTACACAGTAGCAAGTGTACCGTTATATTTTTGCTATTCGTTGAGCTTGCAAGCTCGGATATTTTAATAAAAAAAGAACTCCAAAAAATAAATTTTTGAAGCAATAAACACCAAATAAACACCAAAACCGAAAAAGTGAGAAAAAGAAAAAGCCGCAAACCCTTGATAAATAAGGATTTCCGACTTTTATAATATGGTCCGAGTGGCGAGACTCGAACTCACGGCCTCTTGAACCCCATTCAAGCGCGCTACCACCTGCGCTACACCCGGATACCTGAGTTATTCTACCACAAATTTTAAAAAAGTCAAGCATTTGTTTAAATAATCTTTTAAAATCTTAAAAAAACATTTGTCGCACGGTTAATATATACAGTTTTCATAATAAGCTTCCCACTGCTTGATGCAAAAAATCAACCTAAATCAACCTAAATATAATGAATTAAAAATCTTTTTTTCGTTTTGCTAACATTAGCTATACAAGATTTAATATTTGTCAGGTTAATAATTTTATCTGCACGAATGTCACAAAATAAAATACAGAAATATATGCGTTATGACAATAACATCAAAAACATAATTTTTGTTTTTGTTATTTCTTACTAATTCGCTATCACATTTTACAAAAGTATTGCTTTTATAAGAACATTGTGTTATTAAAGTTTAAATAAAAAACAATGGATTAATATGTTTATTTCCATTCCAGAAATTCAGTTGGATTAAAATGATTAAAAAGCACAACCCTATTACATTTTAAATAACGGAGGTAAGGCATAAAATTATGAATGATTCCATTTTTCAACACAAAAACGGAACCGGAAAAGAAATATCGGCATGGAGCATATTCAGTCTGATATTAAAAAAATTTCATTGGCTCCTTCTCAGCGGTGCCGCGATTGCATTGGCTGTATTTTTTGCCGTTTCTTTTCTTGTTACACCGACATATAAATCAACCGCAACTTTCTATGTATATAACAGTTCAAACGGGGTATCAACCTCGGGAGTAATCAATAATAACGACCTTCAGGCTGCCGAGAGCCTTGCTTCTACATATTCAAAAATATTCCAGAGTAATGCGGTTCTCGATTCGGTTTTGCAGGATTTGAACTACAAGAACAAGCTATCAAGAAAAGAGCTTTCCGAAATGGTCGATGTTTCCATTATATCCGACACTCAGCTTCTTGAGCTTTCGGTCACAAGTCCCGATCCTTAATTTTCATGCAAGGTTGCTAAATCATTCATCTCAATTGCTCCGCTGGAGATTGTCAGAATCACAAAAGCCGGCGGAGTCGAGGTTGTTGACCGGCCTGAGGTTGCGACCGAAAAATCCTCACCGAGGACTGTTTTCGATACAGCGATCGGTTTTATTGTCGGAATAATCATTGCATTTATTATTATTGTTATCCGAGCGGTATCGGATACCACTGTTTACCTTTCGGAGGATCTTGAAAGTATACCCGGCTTGACGGTTCTCGGTCAGATCCCGAACATAAATGTTTCGGGCAGATACAGTTATTGGTCATTGAAGGAAGGAGGCGTAATAAGTTATGAAAAAAATATCTTTCATGGATATCCGACGGCTATGTTAAATATCTCGGAAGTGATATTCATATGCTCGGCAACGGTTACAGGGAATTTGAAAAAAGCAAGAAGTTACTCGGCAAGCATTAAAGCCGTAAGAAAGAAGGATGAAGGAATTGGCATACACACAAGAAGCTAAGCCTTTGGTCTCCGTCATTATGCCCTCATACAATGCTGAAAAATACATAAAAGAAGCGATAGAATCCGTAATCGCTCAGACATATACAAACTGGGAGCTTTTCGTTATTGACGACGGCTCAACCGACGGAAGCGGAACAATTCTTGACGGGTACGCCCGTTCCGACGATAGAATTCATGTTTTTCATCAGGAGAACAGCGGTCAGTTTTTCGCAAGAGAAAAAGGATTCTCACCGCATTATTCTTGCGATTGTTTCCGTTTTTCTTTTATACTGCGGACTGCTTTCGGCATCAAAGTCATTTATTATAATTACTGCTTGTCTGTTTTTCGTTTGGATACCTACCCTGCTTAAAAAGCAAAACAGAGGTTCAACCGCCGCCAAAGTTTTTATAGGCTTGCTTTGTGCCGGAATTATAGTGCTTTCCTCGACGGCATTTCAGGAGCTTTTTAAAATCATTGACACCCGCTTTTCCTACGCTTCAAGCGTTTCGGAGCTGACCACGGGACGAACCGACATTTGGCAAACTTACATTAACGAGTTTATACACAATCCGGTTCTTCTGCTCCTCGGCGAGGGCTTTTCGAGTGTTATCATCGGCAAAAGAGCCTCTCACAATACGATAATTCAGGGCGTGTTTCAATTCGGCATAATCGGATTTCCGTTTTTGATTGCATGGTTTGTGATTACGATAAAAAATTTGATTTCAAATATTTCAGATAAAAAACCTCATTTTTTATACATACTTCTGATGGGAGTCGGAATCGTGCTTCCGTGGATGGCATTGGATATTATTTTCTTCGATGAATTATTCCCGCTGCCCGTTTACGGCGCTCTCGCTGTTGCTTACAGCTCCTTAGAGCTTGAAAACAGCAAATAACATAGAAAAACAACGGAAGAATCAAACTGTTCCTCCGTTGTTTTGTTTTATTGAATTTGAAAGCGGCATTATATTATCATTTTTTATTGATGCATCGAGCCGCATAAGCGCCGCCGATCGGAATCGCTCACTATGACATTGTCAATTTTCGTCAGGCACGAATAATAAAATATAACGTTTTCAATTTAACTGTTTTTGCTTTGCTCCGTACCTTATCAATGCAACAATCAATGAAACCAGGGTCAAAAGGTTGTTTACAATTCCCGCCCATGAATTATTGACAAAATTATACGGCAGCCAGCAGAGGCAAACGAGGACATTTGAAACTCTGAGAATCTGCGGATTTTTCTGCCAGCCTCCGACGGTTGCGAAAACAGAAGACACAAGAATCAAAATATCCCATGCACCCTGCCAGGTGAATACGGTAAGAGCAAGCGAAAGAACGATAAAAACGACAGGGACTGCTTTTGAGCGTGCAAATTTATTGTCAAAGCTGCAAACATAGCTCCTTGCCAGATTTATAAAATTCATCGCAACGGGCGTAAAAAGCCATAAGCTGCCGTAATGAAGGCACCAAAGCGCCGCATTGAGCGTCATCAAAATCATTATTGTTTTATGCTTTTTGAATTGATACATCAATATTCCGACCGCAATTGCCAAAAAGCCGAAAATCTGCGATAAATAAGAATGTGTTTGAAAAAACTCCTGCATGATAAACTTCACCCGATGTATTATAAAGCTGTTTCTGAGCATTTCATTGCTTTTGCCATTATAATATAATAAATAATTTTGCATGTCAACACTTCAAAATCTTAAATTTTAAGCTTATATTTATAAAATAATGTCAATCATAATTTTCATCACTTTTCACATATTGTTGTTTGTTTTTTTGTATGATTCGTATGTCCGAACAGTTGACAGCAAAGCTTTATTATGTTATACTTTGGTTAATCTCTTGTAACTGACGGATTAGCAGAACACTGCATGGGAGCAAGAGAAAAAAATATGCCGACCGTCTGGGCGCAATTAAGGTTTATCCTGCCTTAATTGTGCCCTTTTTTAAAAGGAGGATTTTCATGAAAAAAGTTGGAATTATCATGGGCAGCGACAGCGATCTGCCGATTGTTCAGAAAGCAATCGACACGCTCAAAGCATTTAACGTTCCCTATGAGGTGCACATATTCTCTGCGCACAGAACACCCGGAGAGGCTGCGAAATTTGCTCAAAACGCTCAATCAAACGGCTTCGGTGTCCTCATTGCGGCCGCGGGAATGGCTGCTCACCTGGCAGGGGCAATTGCCGCCCAGACCGTTCTGCCTGTCATCGGAATACCCTGTAAATCAAATACACTCGACGGTATTGACGCCTTGTTATCCACTGTACAAATGCCTTCCGGCATACCGGTTGCAACAGTTGCGATTAACGGAGCAGTCAATGCCGCTTTACTTTCTGTTCAGATTTTGGCTCTTTGTGAGCCTGAGCTTTCCGAAAAGCTTTCCGAAAAGCGTGCGTCGGACTCGGCTGCCGTTTTGGAAAAGGATAAAAACATTGCATCAAATTTATAAAATATAAAACCAAGGAGGATTTCAAATCATGAAAAAATGTGAACAGCTCTACGAGGGCAAGGCAAAGAAGGTTTTTGCAACCGAGGATCCCGAGTACGTTATCGTTTCCTACAAGGACGATGCAACGGCATTTGACGGACTCAAAAAAGGCACAATTGCCGGCAAGGGCGTTGTAAACAACAAAATGTCCAACTATCTCATGCAGCTTCTTGAAAAGCAGGGCGTTCCGACTCACTATGTCGAAGAAATTTCCGACCGTGAAACGATTGTACGCAAGGTTTCAATCGTTCCTCTCGAGGTTATTATCAGAAACATTTCCGCCGGTTCATTTGCAAAGCGTTACGGCGTTGAAGAAGGCATTGTTTTTGCCGAGCCGACAATCGAATTTTCGTACAAGAATGATGATCTTCACGACCCCCTTCTCAATTCATATCATGCTCTCGCTCTCGGACTTGCAACCAAGGAGGAGATTGAGAATATCAAATCAATGGCATTCAAGGTCAATTCTGTTCTCAAGGAGTATTTCAAGAGTCTTAACGTAACTCTTGTTGACTTTAAGCTTGAGTTCGGCAAGCTCTCGGACGGCACAATAGTTCTCGCCGACGAGATTTCTCCCGACACCTGCCGCTTCTGGGACAGCAAAACAAACGAGAAGCTTGACAAGGATCGTTTCCGCCGTGACCTTGGCGGAGTTGAAGATGCCTATGCAGAAATGATGAAGAGAGTTTTCAAATAAGAAACGGAGCTTTTTATGTCTAATATACATGAAGAATGCGGAGTTTTCGGCGTTTACGCCAATGAATCTTATGATATCGCAAGTACCGTTTATTACGGTCTTTACGCCCTGCAGCACAGAGGACAGGAATCCTGCGGAATCGTTGTAAACGACGACGGACTTTTTACCGCATATAAGGATACAGGTCTTGTCAACGATGTTTTCACCACCGACCATCTCAACCAGTTCGGTCAGGGCAATATCGCGATAGGTCATGTCCGTTACGGCACAACGGGCGGCTCGGCAAGGGACAATGCTCAGCCGATAGTCGTCAATCACATTAACGGTCATATTGCCCTCGCTCATAACGGCAATCTCACCAATTCCTATGAGCTTCGCAGTGCACTTGAGCTTAAAGGCTCGATTTTCCACACGACATCGGACACCGAGGTTATTTCATACATCATAACCGAGGAAAGACTCACCGCTCCCTCGATTGAGGAGGCTGTCAACCGTGCCGTTAACCGTATCAAGGGAGCTTATTCCCTTGTTGTAATGTCGCCTACCAAGATGATTGCCGTTCGTGATGAAATGGGCTTCCGTCCGCTTTGTATCGGCAGGCTTCCCGAGAACGGCGGCTACGTTGTCGCTTCGGAAAGCTGTGCGCTTGACGCAGTCGGTGCGGAATTTGTCCGAGATGTTGAGCCGGGCGAAATCGTCGTTTTTGACGGCAAATCGGTTCGAAGCATTAAGGACCATTGCAACAAAGAGAAGCCGCACACCTGCGTCTTTGAATATATTTATTTTGCACGCCCCGATTCGGTGATCGACGGAGCAAGCGTGCATGAAGCGAGAATCCGTGCAGGCGCATTTTTGGCTCTTGAGCACCCTGTTCAGGCGGATGTTGTTATCGGCGTTCCCGATTCCGGACTTGATGCCGCTCTCGGCTTCGCAAAGCAGTCCGGTATTCCCTATGAAATAGGATTTATCAAGAACAAGTATATCGGCAGAACATTCATTTCTCCGGGTCAAAAGAGCCGTACAAATCAGGTTCGCATCAAGCTCAACCCTATCACAAACGTTATCAAGGGTAAAAGAGTTGTCATGATCGACGATTCGATTGTCAGAGGAACGACCTGCGCAAGAATAGTTAAGCTGCTTAGAAATGCCGGCGCAAAGGAAATTCATATGCGTGTTTCCGCTCCGCCGTTCCTTAACCCCTGCTATTACGGCACGGACATCGACTCCCGTGATAACCTCATTGCCTGCCACCATACGGTTGACGAAATTGCAGAGATTATCGGCGTTGATTCCCTCGGTTATCTGAGCGTTGACAATGTTAAAAAAATTGCCTGCGGCGACCTCGGCAAGGGCTATTGCACAGCCTGCTTCGACGGCGATTACCCGACCGAAGTGCCGACCGAGACGCACAAGAGCAAGTTTGAATGTAAAATTTCCGAAAGACAAAAGGAGAAAAAGTGATGAACACACAATCACGTTCCGAGAGCTACGCCGCAGCAGGCGTAGATATAACGGCAGGCTACAGGGCTGTCGAACTGATGAAATCACACATTGCAAGAACAATGACATCCGGCGTGTGCTCCGATGTCGGCGGCTTCGGCGGCCTGTTTGAGCTTGACACAACGGGAATCGAGAAACCGGTGCTTGTCAGCGGCACTGACGGCGTCGGCACAAAGCTGAAGCTGGCTTTTCTCATGGACAAGCATGACACGGTCGGCATTGACTGCGTTGCAATGTGCGTAAATGATATTATTTGCTGCGGAGCAAAGCCGCTTTTCTTCCTTGATTATATCGCATGCGGCAAAAACATTCCCGAAAGAATCGCTTCTATCGTTTCCGGCGTCGCCGAGGGCTGCGTTCAGAGCGGTGCGGCTCTTATCGGCGGAGAAACGGCGGAGATGCCGGGCTTCTATCCCGTTGACGAATATGACCTCGCAGGCTTCTCTGTCGGCGTTGTCGACAAGTCAAAGATACTTGACCCCTCAACGATGAAGGCAGGAGATGTGGTTATAGCGCTCCCGTCAAGCGGAGTTCACTCCAACGGCTTTTCACTTGTCAGAAAGGTTTTCGATGTTGAAAACAGCGATATCAAATCTCCCCGTGAGGAGCTTGGCGGAAAATCAATCGGAGAAACTCTTCTCGCCCCCACTAAGATTTATGTAAAGCCCGTGCTTGCACTTCTCGAGCAGGTTAAGGTAAAGGGAATTTCCCATATCACGGGCGGCGGATTTTACGAGAATATTCCGAGAAGCATTCCCGACGGCCTCGGTGCGGTAATTGAGCGTAAAGCCGTAAGGGTTCTCCCGATTTTTGACCTCATTGCAAAAGAGGGAAACATTTCCGAAAGAGATATGTTCAATACATTCAACATGGGCGTCGGCATGAGCATTGTTGTTGCTCGAGAGGATGCCGAAAAGGCTGTTGAAATTCTCAAGGCAAACGGCGAGGACGCCTATGTAATCGGAAAAATTGAAAATTCAGAGGATAAAATTACGATATGCTGAAAACTTTTCGTGAAAGCCTGTGTGCGGGAATTCTCATAACAATCGGCGGCACGGTTTTTCTCTCGTGTGAAAACAAAACAGTCGGAGCGGTGCTCTTTTCGGTCGCTCTGCTCTGCATCTGCTATAAAAGCTACTACCTTTTCACGGGAAAAATCGGCTACATAGTCGAAAAGCATACGAAACAGGATTTTCTTAACCTCGACATCGGACTTTTCGGCAATCTTGCCGCAACGTTTTTTCTCGGAATGCTGCTGCGGACGGTTCTGCCGAATATTGGCGAAAAGGCGGCGGAAATGTGTTCGGCAAAGCTTGCACAGTTCCCGTTATACACGTTTATCCGCGGTTTTTTCTGCGGAATACTGATGTATCTTGCAGTCAGCATTTATAAGGAGAAAAACTCCGTTCTGGGCATTCTCTTTTGTGTGCCCGTGTTTATCCTCTGCGGCTTTGAACATTCGATTGCCGATATGTTTTATTTAGGTGCTTCGGGAATTTTCAGCGTAAAAATAATCCTCTTTACAGCCCTTGTTGTTGCAGGAAACACGTTTGGCGCAATTGTTTTACCTTTACTAAAAGGAGTACATACAGATGAAAAACAAGGCTAAAATAGCCGTTCTTGTTTCGGGCGGCGGAACAAATCTTCAGGCACTCATTGATGCTCAGCAGAGCGGAATAATAAATAGCGGTGAGCTTGCACTTGTCGTTTCAAACAACAGCTCGGCTTACGCCCTCACGAGAGCGCAAAACGCAGGAATAAAAACTGCTGTTGTGATAAAAAAAGAGTGCAAAAATCAGGCGGATTTTGAAGGCCGTATTTTGGAATTGCTCCGTGAAAACGAGATCGACATGATCGTTCTTGCAGGCTTTATGAGCATACTCGGTGCAGATTTTGTTTCTGAATATCCCGAGCGAATAATCAATGTCCACCCGTCGCTTATTCCCTCCTTCTGCGGCGAGGGCTTCTACGGATTAAAAGTGCATCAGGCGGCGCTCGACTACGGAGTAAAGGTCACGGGCGCAACCGTGCATTATGTAAATGAGATACCCGACGGAGGAAAAATAATTCTTCAAAAAGCCGTCAATATCGAGGACGGCGACACTCCCGAAATTCTTCAAAAAAGAGTAATGGAGCAGGCGGAATGGAAGCTTCTTCCTCAGGCAGCCGAGCTTGTATCCGCTGAGATCGTTAAAGAAAGGACAGCTTGAAATGAACATATATGAAATCAAATCAATGAAAGACCGTATAGACGGCAATCCCTATGTAGGACGCGGAATCGTTATCGGCAAAAGCTCTGACGGCAAAAAAGCCGCAACGGCATACTTCATCATGGGCAGAAGCGCAAACAGCCGCAACCGTGTGTTCACGGTAAAAAACGGTGAGGTCTTTACCGAGCCTTTCGACGCTTCAAAGGTAGAGGATCCCTCCCTGATAATCTATGCGGCAATCAGAAAATTTGAGAACAAGCTCATCGTCACCAACGGCGACCAGACAGACACGGTTTTCGACGGAATTGTAACGGGCAAAAGCTTTTCCGAAAGCCTTGAAAGCCGTGAGTTTGAGCCGGATGCGCCGAACTTCACTCCCCGAATCAGCGGAATGCTGACCTTCGGCGAAAATGATTTTAAGTATGAAATGAGCATACTTAAAAGCCTTGATGAAAACGGAAGCGACTGTGCTAGATACACCTTCTCGTATCCGTCAAAGGCAGGGCTCGGTCACTTTATCCATACATATGTGACGGACGGCAACCCGATCCCAACATTTAAGGGTGAGCCCGAGAGAGTAGCTATCCCCGACAGTATTGACGAATTTGCCGATGAAATCTGGAATTATCTTGACGAGAACAATAAGATTTCCCTTTATGTAAGATACACCGACCTCACAGACGGCAGCTATGAGGAAAAGCTTATAAACAAGAATTGCTGAAAACAACCAAGAAAGGAACGGAAATATATGAAAGAATTCGAGCTCAAATACGGCTGTAACCCCAATCAGAAGCCTTCAAGAATATTTATGAATAACGCAAGCGACCTTCCCATCGAAATCCTTTGCGGCAAGCCCGGATATATCAATTTCCTTGACGCATTCAACTCATGGCAGCTTGTTAAGGAATTAAAGGAGGCTCTCGGCCTTCCCGCCGTTGCATCATTTAAGCACGTCAGCCCGACCTCTGCGGCCGTCGGAATAAAGCTTCCGGAAAAGCTCAAAAAGGCTTGCTTCGTTGACGATATCAAAGACCTTGACAGCTCCCCTCTCGCCTGTGCCTATGCCCGTGCAAGAGGAACCGACCGTATGTGCTCGTTCGGAGATTGGGTTGCTCTCTCCGATGTTTGCGACGTCACAACGGCCAAGCTCATCAAGCGTGAGGTTTCCGACGGAATAATTGCCCCCGACTATGAGCCCGAAGCTCTTGAAATCCTCAAATCGAAGCGCAAGGGCAGCTACAACATCGTCAAAATCGACCCCGACTACACACCCGAGCCGATTGAGCGCAAGCAGGTGTTCGGCATCACCTTTGAGCAGGGAAGAAATAATTTTGAAATCAACAGGGAGCTTCTTTCCAATGTTGTCACCAAAAATAAGAATATCCCCGACGATGCAATTCGTGACCTGATTATTTCACTTATAACGCTCAAATATACGCAGTCCAATTCCGTGTGCTTTGCCTATGACGGACAGGCTATCGGCGTCGGCGCAGGTCAGCAGTCGAGAATTCACTGCACCCGTCTTGCCGGCGGAAAGGCGGACACATGGTTCCTTCGCCAGAGCGACAGGGTTCTTAATCTTCCCCTTCTCCCCACTCTCGGCAGACCCGAGCGTGACAACGTAATTGACAGATATATCAATAAATGCGAGGAAGATGTTTGTGCCGAGGGTAACTGGCAGAAATATTTTACCACCCGTCCCGAACCGCTTACAGAATCGGAGGTACGTGAATATCTCGACACTGTCAACGGAGTTTCGCTCGGCTCGGATGCTTTCTTCCCGTTCAGCGACAATATTGAGAGAGCAAAGCTCAGCGGCGTAAAATATATTGCCGAACCCGGCGGCTCGATTCGCGACAACCTGGTAATCGAATGTGCCGATAAATATGACATGGCGATTGCGTTTACGGGAATGAGACTGTTCCACCACTGATTTTTAACGGTTCTTTTTCCGCTTGAAAGGATATGATAAGCAATGAAAATAATGGTTATCGGCGGCGGAGGCCGTGAACACGCCATAATAAAAAAATTAAAAGAAAATAAAGCAATTGATAAAATATATGCTCTGCCCGGAAACGGCGGAATTGAAAGCGACGCTGTCTGCATTCCCATCGGAGCATGTGAAATTGATAAAATCGTTGACTTTGCGTCAAGCGAAAAAATTGATTATGCCGTTGTCGCTCCCGACGATCCGCTTGTTCTCGGAGCGGTTGACAGGCTTGAGGAAATCGGGATCCCGTGCTTTGGCCCTCGCGCAAATGCCGCAATAATCGAGGGCAGTAAGGTCTTTTCAAAAAATCTTATGAAGAAATACAGTATTCCGACCGCTTCATACGAGACATTTAACGATATGGAAAAAGCCCTCGCTTACCTTGAGAATGCCCCTATCCCGACTGTTATCAAAGCCGACGGTCTTGCTCTCGGCAAGGGCGTTACGGTCGCATTTACCCGTGAGGAGGCCAAGAAAGCCGTCGTTGAAGCAATGCAGGACAAAAAATTCGGCAGGAGCGGAGAAAGCATCGTAATTGAAGAATACCTTGAAGGACCGGAAATCTCCGTTCTTGCGTTTACCGACGGAAAAACCGTAAAGCCGATGGTTTCCTCAATGGATCACAAGCGTTCGGGCGACAATGACACGGGACTCAATACCGGAGGTATGGGCACAATCGCTCCGAATCCGTATTATACAGATAAGGTTGCAAAAATTTGTATGGACACAATTTTTGTCCCGACGATCAACGCCATGAACCGAGAGGGTCGAACCTTCAAGGGCTGTTTATACTTCGGACTTATGCTCACTAATGACGGCCCGAAGGTAATTGAATATAACTGCCGCTTCGGTGATCCTGAAACTCAGGTAGTTCTTCCGCTGCTTGAAAGTGACCTGCTCACTGTTATGAAGGCGACAACAGACGGAACTCTGTCGGAAACTGACGTCAAATTCAAGGACGCTGACGCCTGCTGCGTTATCATGGCTTCGGACGGCTACCCCGTTTCGTATAAAAAAGGATATGAAATCACAATTCCCGAAGAAATATTCGATTCCGTTTATGTTGCAGGCGCAACGCAAAAGGACGGAAAGCTTTACACCTCAGGCGGCAGAGTGCTGGGAGTAACATCCGTTGCTTCGACGCTGAAGGAAGCAATCGACAGCTCATACAAAAAGGTTAAAGAAATTTCATTTGAAAACGCATATTACAGACATGACATCGGTCAAAGAGCCTTGAAAGCAACGGAGGAATAATATGGTTTACAGAGTTTATGTTGAAAAGAAGCCGGAAATTGCCCATGAGGCAAAGAGCCTGCTTAAAGAAGCCAATGAGCTTCTCTCGATAAAGGGTCTCGAGGACGTCAGAATTATCAACCGTTACGATGCCGAAAACATCACCGAGGAGCTTTTTAATTATGCTGTTAAGACGGTTTTTTCCGAGCCTCAGCTCGATATAGTTTCGGACGTGATAAATTCCGAAGGCTATTCGTGCTTTGCGGTTGAATATCTTCCCGGTCAGTTTGATCAGAGAGCCGACTCCGCCGCACAGTGCATACAGATTATTTCAAAATCCGAACGTCCGACCGTGCGTACAGCGAAGGTTTATTTGCTCAAGGGCGAGCTTTCCGCAGGCGAAATTGATACAATCAAAAAATATGTAATTAACCCCGTCGAAGCGAGAGAGGCTTCACTCACAAAGCCCGAAACTCTTGTCGCAAAGTATGATATTCCGACATCCGTCGAAACTCTTGACGGCTTCCTTGATTTAACCGACTCGGAGCTTGAAAAATTTGTTGAAGATTTCGGTCTTGCAATGGATATTGACGATATCAAGTTCTGTCAGAATTATTTTAAATCCGAAAACAGAAATCCGACAATCACCGAAATACGAATGATTGATACCTATTGGTCGGATCATTGCCGCCATACAACATTTTTGACGGTAATTGACGACGTTACCTTTGAGGACGAGCTTATTCAAAAAACATATGATGAATATCTTGAAACACGCAGATCGCTCGGCAGAACAAAGCCCGTCTGTCTGATGGACATTGCAACTATCGCCGTCAAGGCACTTAAAAAGCAGGGAAAGCTTGACAAGCTTGATGAGAGCGAAGAAATCAATGCCTGCACGGTTAAGATAAATGTTGATGTAGACGGTGTCAGTGAGCCTTGGCTGCTTCTTTTCAAGAATGAAACTCATAACCACCCGACTGAGATCGAACCCTTCGGCGGCGCGGCAACGTGTATCGGCGGAGCTATCCGCGATCCCCTCTCGGGCAGAAGTTATGTCTACGGAGCTATGCGCGTTACGGGTGCGGCAGATCCCTTAAAGCCGCTCGACGAGACTATCAAGGGTAAGCTTCCTCAGAGAAAAATCGTAACAACAGCCGCAGCGGGCTATTCGTCCTACGGCAACCAGATAGGCCTTGCAACGGGAATTGTCGATGAGATCTATCACCCCGGCTATGCGGCAAAGCGTATGGAAATCGGTGCCGTCATCGCCGCAGCTCCTGCCGAAAACGTAAGAAGAGAGGTACCGACTCCCGGAGATATCGTTATACTTCTCGGCGGCGCTACAGGTCGTGACGGATGCGGCGGCGCAACCGGCTCATCTAAATCGCATACGGTTTCTTCCCTTGAGACCTGCGGTGCAGAGGTGCAAAAAGGTAACGCACCGGAAGAACGCAAGCTTCAAAGACTTTTCCGCAATAAAACTGCCTGCCGTCTTATCAAGCGCTGTAACGATTTCGGCGCAGGCGGAGTTTCCGTTGCAATAGGCGAGCTTGCCGACGGACTTGAAATCAATCTTAACGCCGTACCCAAGAAGTATGAAGGTCTTGACGGAACGGAACTTGCAATCAGTGAGAGCCAGGAAAGAATGGCGGTCGTTGTTGAGGCTCATAAGGTTGACGAGTTTCTTGCACTTGCCAAATCAGAAAATCTCAATGCCGTACCGGTTGCGGTCGTAACCGAAGAACCTCGCCTGAGAATGAACTGGAACGGAAATACTATTGTTGATATCAGCCGAGAATTTCTTAATTCAAACGGAGCCGACAAACACATTGTAATCAACACCGAGAAATGCGAATCGGCAAATCGCAGCTTTAACACAAGCTTTTCGGAAAGCTATAAAGCACTTGCCGACGACCTCAATATATGCTCAAAAAGAGGACTTTCCGAGCGCTTCGATTCAACCATCGGCGCCGGAACCGTTCTTATGCCCTTCGGCGGTAAAAATCAGCTCACACCAATTCAGGCAATGGTTCAGAAAATTTCCGTTGAGAAAAAGGCGACAGATGACTGTTCGCTCATGGCGTTCGGCTACAATCCGTTCATAACAGAAAAAAGTCCTTATCACGGCGCATATTTAGCTGTTGTTGAATCTGTCTGCAAGCTTATTGCGAGCGGAGCCGATTTTAAAGATGTTTACCTGACATTCCAGGAATATTTCAAGCATCCCGGAAAGGACGGCAAGCGCTGGAGTCAGCCGCTTTCGGCTCTCCTCGGTGCATTTAAGGCTCAGATGGAACTCGGAATCGGTGCTATCGGAGGAAAAGACTCAATGAGCGGCACATTCGAGAATATCGACGTTCCGCCGACTCTTGTTTCCTTCGCCGTTACAACATCAAAAACAGACCGAATCGTTTCTCCCGAGTTTAAGAAAGCAGGAAACAAGGTCATCTTCCTTCCCTGTCCGTATGACGAAAACAATCTTCCGAAAACCGACAGTCTCATTGCTCTTTTTGATAAGGTCGCCGATCTTTTGAAATCGGGAAAAGCGGTTTCATGCTACACTCCCGGTATGGGCGGCATCGCCGAAGCAGTTATGAAAATGTGCTTCGGTAACGGACTCGGCTTCAGCTACAGCGAAAAGGCAGATATGAATAAAATTTTCGGCTACAGCTATGCCGGCTTTATTCTTGAGGTCGCAGACTGGGACAACGGGGACGAAATAATCGGAACCGTTACCGAAAAATGTGATATATCATACCTCGGTGACACCGTGTCGCTTGATTCCCTGCTGAAAATTTACGAGAATAAGTTAGAAAGCGTTTTCACGTGCAACATTAAAAACACAGGCAGTAAGCCCGAAAACGTTTCATATACTGCCACAGAGCGCACAGCGCCGTCAATCAAGGTAGCTAAGCCGCGTGTTCTCATTCCCGTTTTCCCGGGTACAAACTGCGAATATGATTCCGCAAAGGCTGTCGCAAACGCAGGCGCAGAGCCGGTAATCACGGTTATCAATAATCTCTCTGCAGACGGAATCGCAAGAAGCATTGAATGCTTTGCAAAGGAGCTTAAAAATTCTCAGATCGTATTCATTCCCGGAGGATTTTCAGGCGGAGATGAGCCGGACGGAAGCGGTAAATTCATTACTGCATTTTTCCGCAATCCCGAAATAAAAGAGGGCGTTACAGAGCTTCTTGAGCACCGTGACGGTCTTATGTGCGGCATCTGCAACGGTTTCCAGGCTCTTATTAAGCTCGGACTTGTGCCGTACGGAAAAATCATTGACACGGACGAGAATTGCCCGACTCTTACATTCAACACAATTGCAAGACATCAGTCAAGAATCGTTCGCACAAGAATCGCTTCAAACAAGTCACCGTGGTTATCCGAAATGAACGTCGGCGATATTGTTAATGTTCCGATTTCTCACGGCGAAGGCCGTTTCCTCGCCAATGACGAAACGATACGCAGTCTGATTGAAAACGGACAGATCGCAACTCAGTATGTCGATTCAAACGGCAATGCGTCAAATGATATCCGCTTTAATCCGAACGACTCCGCATACGCAATCGAGGGCATTACCTCCCCCGACGGCAGAGTTTTCGGAAAAATGGGTCACAGCGAAAGAATCGGAGCCGGACTTTATAAAAATGTTCCGGGCAATTATAACATACATATGTTTGAATCAGCCGTAAAATATTTTAACAAGTGAGGAGTATAGCCATGTCACAACTTTCCGATATTGAAATAGCTCAACAGTGCAAGCCAAGGCACATTACAGAAATTGCAAAAAAAGCACACATTGATGAAAAATACATCGAACAGTACGGAAACTATAAAGCCAAAATCGATCCGCAGCTTTTAAAGGAAACAGACAGGAAAAACGGCAAGCTAATACTTGTTACCGCTATTACCCCCACCCCCGCCGGAGAGGGCAAGACAACGACAACAATCGGTCTGGCAGACGGTCTCGCCCGTCTGGGCAAGGATGTTACGGTTGCGCTGCGTGAACCGTCATTGGGTCCCGTTTTCGGCATAAAAGGCGGTGCCGCCGGCGGCGGATATGCACAGGTCGTTCCCATGGAGGATATCAATCTCCATTTCACCGGAGATTTCCATGCAATCGGCGCAGCAAACAACCTCCTTGCCGCAATGCTCGACAACCATATTCAGCAGGGCAACACCTTGGGTATCGACGTAAAAAAAATCACATGGAAACGTTGTGTTGACATGAATGACCGTCAGCTCCGTTACGTTGTAGACGGACTCGGCGGAAGAGTGAACGGTACTCCCCGTGAGGACGGCTTTGATATAACCGTAGCGAGCGAGATTATGGCAGTTTTCTGCCTCGCAACATCAATTTCCGACCTCAAGGAGCGTTTGTCAAAAATTATCGTCGGTTACACCTATGATGACAAGCCCGTAACCGCAGGTGATCTCCACGCGCAGGGTGCGATGACTGCCCTTTTGAAGGATGCAATCAAGCCTAATCTTGTTCAGACACTCGAAGGAACGCCCGCATTTGTTCACGGCGGCCCCTTTGCCAACATTGCTCACGGCTGTAATTCGGTAATGGCAACGCAAATGGCTCTTAAAATGGGTGACTATACCGTTACGGAGGCAGGCTTCGGCGCCGACCTCGGAGCAGAAAAATTTCTCGACATCAAATGCCGCATGGCAGGCCTTGTGCCCGATGCAGTTGTTATTGTCGCAACCGTCCGTGCTCTGAAAATGCACGGCGGACTTGATAAAAAAGAGCTTGCAACCGAGGATATTTCCGCATTGGAAAAGGGAATTCCAAACCTTCTCCGTCACGTTTCCAACATCAAAAATGTTTACAGGCTTCCGTGTGTCGTCGCCGTAAACAGATTCCCGACAGATACGGATAACGAAATCAACTTTATCATTGAGAAATGCCGTGAGCTTGGCGTTAATACGGTTCTTTCAACCGTTTGGGCTGAGGGCGGCAAGGGCGGAGAAGCCCTTGCAAAAGAGGTTATTCGTCTTTGTGATGAAGAAAAAGGCAATTTCACTTTCTCCTACGGTGATGAGCTTTCAATCATGGAAAAGGTTGAAGCGATCGTTAAAAAGGTCTACGGCGGAAAAGGGATCAACCTTTTGCCGAATGCGAAGAAGCAAATTGCACAGCTTGAGGGTCTCGGCTTTGGAAAGCTTCCTGTTTGTATCGCAAAAACACAGTACAGCTTTTCCGACGATCCGACAAAGCTCGGTGCTCCCGAGGACTTCACCGTAACCGTTAAAAACGTCAAGGTCAGTGCAGGTGCAGGATTTATCGTTGTGCTGACAGGTGATATTATGACGATGCCCGGACTTCCCAAAAAGCCCGCAGCGGAGAACATCGACGTTGACGAAAACGGAAAAATCATCGGACTGTTTTGATTTTTTGTAAAAATAATATATACGGAAATCCCCCTTGAGACATAAAATCTCGGAGGGTAAATTTATAAGGATTATCTAAGCAACCGGGCGCTTCGTGCATTTAGTGAACAGTCAAATTTTAAAAATATACATCAATATTCATTCCTGCCGAAAATGTGGTTTTTTCGGCGGGAATATTTTTTATGCGGCGAAAAAGCTGTTCTGTCCTCAAAATTCGGGACAAAAAAAGAGGACAAAATACGAATTATGAGGACAAATGAGGACCGAGGGCATTTTGAAACGTCGATTTTGAGACAGAAAAAGAGCCTCGCTCGAAGTGAGCGAAGCTCTGAAAGTGTTGATTTATAAGGCTTTGCGGCTTACTTCATTGCCTCTTCAACTGCAACAGCGGTTGCGACGGTAGCACCAACCATCGGGTTGTTGCCCATACCGATAAGACCCATCATCTCAACGTGAGCGGGAACCGAAGAAGAACCAGCGAACTGAGCGTCGGAATGCATACGACCCATTGTATCTGTAAGACCGTATGAAGACGGGCCTGCAGCCATGTTGTCCGGGTGAAGTGTACGGCCTGTGCCGCCGCCCGAAGCAACAGAGAAATACTTAACGCCGTTCTCAACGCACCACTTCTTGTATGTGCCTGCAACGGGATGCTGGAAACGAGTCGGGTTGGTTGAGTTACCCGTGATTGAAACGCCGACATTCTCAAGCTTCATGATAGCAACACCCTCGGGAACGTTGTCAGCGCCGTAGCACTTAACATCGGCTCTCGGACCGTTTGAATATGCCTTCTCGTAAACAACCTTAACCTCTTCCGTGTACGGGTCAAACTCTGTCTCAACGTATGTGAAGCCGTTGATTCTGGAGATGATCATTGCTGCGTCCTTACCGAGACCGTTAAGGATAACACGAAGCGGCTTAACTCTAACCTTGTTAGCATTAAGAGCGATCTTGATAGCACCCTCGGCAGCAGCGAACGACTCGTGGCCTGCGAGGAATGCGAAGCACTCTGTCTCCTCTGAAAGAAGTCTCTTACCGAGATTACCGTGACCGAGACCAACCTTACGGTTCTCGGCAACAGAACCGGGAATACAGAAGCTCTGAAGACCGATACCGATAGCGGCAGCGGCGTCGGCAGCCTTTGTGCAACCCATCTTGATAGCGATAGCTGCGCCTACAGTGTAAGCCCAGATAGCATTTTCAAAGCAAATGGGCTGAGTTGAACGAACGATCTGGTCAACGTCGATACCCTTTGCAAGTGTGATTTCCTTACATTCGTCGATGGAGGAAATACCGTACTCTTTAAGAACGCCGAGGATCTTAGCCTCACGTCTCTCATAACCTTCAAACTGTGCCATTGCGTTATTCCTCCTTCAATTATTCTTTTCTCGGGTCGATATACTTAACAGCTTCGTCGAAGCGGCCGTATGTGCCCTTTGATTTCTCATATGCCTCGTTCGGCTCCATGCCCTTCTTGATGAAGTCGGTCATCTTGCCGAGAGAAACGAATTCATAACCGATAACCTGATCGTCAGCGTCAAGAGCCATTCTTGTGCAATAGCCCTCTGTCATCTCAAGATAACGAACGCCCTTTGCCTTTGTGCCGTACATTGTGCCGACCATGGAGCGAGCACCCTTACCGAGATCCTCCATACCTGCGCCGATTACAAGACCGTCCTCCGAGAAAGCGGACTGTGTACGACCGTAAACAATCTGAAGGAAAAGCTCACGCATAGCTGTATTGATAGCGTCGCAGACAAGGTCAGTGTTGAGAGCCTCAAGAATTGTCTTTCCGGGAAGGATCTCAGCCGCCATAGCTGCGGAATGTGTCATACCTGAGCAGCCGATAGTCTCAACGAGAGCCTCTTCGATAACGCCGCCCTTAACGTTAAGCGAAAGCTTGCAGGCACCCTGCTGAGGTGCGCACCAGCCCACACCGTGGGTATAGCCTGAAATATCAGTGATCTGCTTTGCAGCGATCCACTTGCCTTCTTCGGGAATCGGAGCCGGATCATGTTTCGGACCCTTGGCTACACAGCACATTCCCTGAACTTCTGCTGAATAGTTCATTATAAAAATCTCCTTTCGGTTTTTCGGGGTTTTACCGGTTTTGGTGTATCCCAATCTGGGTAACCGCTGATTGATTGAAAGCGCAAAAATAGGCGAGTAGATTTTTCGTCAGATCGTACAAGGCATCGCAGTTAATACTGTTCGTATTGACAAGATGGTTTGTGCGATATGACAAGAAATATACCGTCAAGATTTGTGCTTCTCAATAAATCAGTGGTTACCCGAGTATTATATCAGTCTGTGAAAGATTTATCAAGAGTTATAGGGAATTTTTTTCAAAAAACGTCGAATTTCGCTCGGTAGAGATCAAAAAAATCACTCTACCCGGAGTAGAATCACTGTAGAGAGCCCGAAACACGGTGTAGGGTGACTTTTGCCGGTTTTCGTCGTACAATGAAATCAATAAACCGCCGCCGGTTGAACAGCATCCCTCTCGCAACGTCTTTGCATGAAATTTAATCGGCGGCTCAAAAGAATAAAATAAACAGAGGAGAAATCAACATGGTTTTGGAAAATGTAAGCCTGCCTTATTATACTGAAAAAGAGGACAAAGCAAACTCGATATCGCACCTTGTTGGAGTTGTTTTCGGAGCGGCTGCAACCGCTGTTCTGCTCACGAGATCGAATGATATAAGTCACATAATCAGCTCGATAATTTTCGGCGTTGCTATGATTATTCTTTACAGCGGTTCTTCGATTTATCATAGACTTTCCCCGGGAAAAGCAAAGAAAATTGCAAGACTTGTTGACCATTCGGTTATTTTTGTTTTGATTACGGGCACAAGCATTCCGCTTATGATACTCGATGTGCTCCCCTATTACAAAGCCCTTGCTATCACCTGCATTTCGGTCAGCGTAGTGACGGCACTGCTGGGAATAGTGCTGACATTTATAGATCAGGAAAAATATAAAAAGCTTCAAATGGTGCTTTACATGGTGCTCGGCTGGATGTGCATTTTTCTCTTTTATCCGATTTACAAATGCGACCCGAATGCACTTCTTCTTTTCGGTTTGCTCGTTCTCGGCGGCACAATTTATACGCTCGGCACGATTTTCTATTCAATCGGCAGATTCAAAAGATATTATCACTTTATCTTCCACCTTTTCATCCTCGGCGGAACGGTCACGCACTTCCTTGCTTTTTTGATTTGTTTGTATTGAGAGTGCAATAGTGAATATCAAGTTACAATTTCCGCACTTGCCTCTCATGCTTGGGCGCACACGAAGTTTCATCGACCCCTACAAAAAGTGTAATTGTCATAGCAAATCGTAAGGTGCGATGCCCACTGTCACCAAAGAAAATTGATAAAGTAACTTTAACACATAAAAAGCTTGCCTCCCCTTGCAATAAGGAGAGGCATAATTTATATTGCCGAATCAAATGCCGCTCTTATTGTCCTTGCCGGAACAATTTCAACGAGCGATTTAATATTTGAATTCAGGTTTTTATAGTTATGGTAGGGCACAATGCAGCGATTAAAGCCGAGCCTTGCCGCCTCCTTGATTCGCTGTTCGCAGCTACCTATCGAGCGTATCTCACCGCCAAGACCTATCTCGCCGAATGCAATAACATCATCACGAATGGGCGTATCCTTGAGACTCGAAATAAGCGCAAGCGCAACCGAAAGGTCGGAAGCAGGCTCGTCCAGCTTCAGTCCGCCGACAACATTGATATAAATATCGCAGTTGCTCAGGAAAAATCCCGCTCTTTTCTCGAGAACGGCGGCAAGCATCGCAAGCCTGTTATAATCAAAGCCGTTCGTCATGCGTCTCGGATTACCGTAGCCCGACGCACTGACAAGTGCCTGAACCTCGGCAAGAATCGGGCGCGAGCCCTCCATAAGACAGGCAACGCACGAGCCTGAAGTGTTCTTCGGTCTGCCCGAAATCATCATCTCGGACGGATTTTCAACCTCGCTGAGTCCGTTATCCTTCATCTCGAAAACGCCGATTTCATTAGTTGAGCCGTATCTGTTCTTGACGGCACGCAAAATTCGGTAGGAAAGATGTCTTTCGCCCTCAAAATAGAGCACTGCGTCAACGATATGCTCAAGCACCTTAGGACCCGCGATATTGCCGTCCTTATTGACATGACCGACAACTATCGTCGGAATATTCAGGCTTTTTGAAGTCTGCATAAGACAGTTTGTGCACTCCCTGACCTGTGCGACACTGCCGAGCGAGGAATTCAGTTCAGAAACATTCATAGTCTGAATCGAATCAATAATAACAAGGTCGGGCTTTGACGCTCTCATATGCTCTGCAACGATTTGAACGTCTGTTTCGCAGAGGATAAAAAGATTTTCCGTATTGACTCCGAGCCTGTCCGCTCTGAGCTTGATCTGATGCGCCGACTCCTCGCCCGAAACATATAGAATTTTAAGCGTTCTGCCGAGGTATTGGCAAATCTGTAAAAGGAGCGTCGATTTACCGATGCCGGGGTCGCCGCTGAGAAGCACAAGCGAGCCTTTGACTATTCCGCCGCCGAGAACTCGGTCAAGCTCCTCAAGTCCGGTCTTATGGCGAACCTCGCCGTCACAGCTTATGTCGTTTATCATCTGAACGTTTGAATTGAAACCGACCGACGCTGTTCTGCCGGAGGCCTTTGTTTTTTCAGGTGCTTTAAAAACCTCTTCCATGGTGTTCCACTCGCCGCAGCCCGGGCAGCAGCCGTACCATTTGGCGCTCTCGTGTCCGCAGGCTGAGCAAACATATAAAGTTTTGGCTTTCTGAGCCATGTTATCACCTCAGTGGTTACTTAGATATTTTAACAGTCCGTCTGCAATAAGAATTGCAAGCTTCATTCTGTAGCTTTCGTCCTTAAGCTTCTTCACCTCGTCGGAATTGGAAATAAATCCGCACTCAACGAGAACCGCAGGGATCTTCGCATGATAAAGAAGATAAATTCCCGAGCCTGATTTTTTAACGACCCTGTCATTTTTCCGCTGCAAAGTCAAGGTTACCGAGGTCTGAATCGCTTCGGCAAGCTCCTTGCTTCTCTCATCATTTCCCGAATAAAAAACCTGTGTGCCGTGCTGAGAGGAGTCCTCAAATTTATTCTGGTGCACGCTTATAAAAATCGCGTCGGGATTTTTCCGCATCAATTCAAAGCGGTTGTGAATATCCGAAATTTTTCTTTTTCTCAGAGAATCAAGACCGTCGTCACAGGTCATGACGTCCTGCGTTCTTGTCATTATAACATTAAAGCCGTAAAATTTCAAAATTTTTTCGAGCTTCAATGCGATATCAAGATTGATGTCCTTTTCAACGGTTCCGTCAATTCCTATCGCTCCGCCGTCGTCGCCGCCGTGCCCTGCGTCAACGATTACCGTTTTCTGCGTAATCGGCATTGAAGAAGCCTCGGCGGCGGAAAAATTAGCCATGAATGTAAGATAAAGCATTGCGGATAATATTATAAGAAACGCAGTTATAATTGCGATGATACTCTTTTTTCCGATTTTCACGTTACCACCTCATACATAAAAAATATGCAAACGGTGAATGAACTATGAAAAAAATAATGACTCCTCTGCTCGGGATTCTGACGGGCGTCGTGAATATTCTAATCGGCTCATGCGGAGGAATTGTTGCTGTTGAAGCACTGAAACTCCGCGGAACGAATCAGACAAAATCGCACGCAACGGCAATAGCGATAATTCTGCCGCTGACTGTGATAAGCGCCGCCGGCTACCTGATAAAGGGTCAGGTCAGGCTGAGCGACAGCTATGTTTATCTTATCCCCGGTCTTATCGGCTCGGCGATAGGTTCACTCCTACTCCCGAAGATACCCAAGGACGTGTTGAGCAAGGTGTTTTCGGCTTTTATAATCTACGCAGGAATCAGGATGCTGATGAAATGATACTTGATATTATTGCCGGAACAGTCTCCGGAATTCTCGGCGCAATGGGCTTCGGCGGAGGAGGAATCCTTATTCTCTACCTCACGCTTTATAAGGATATGCCGCAGGCGGTTTCGCAGGGAATTAACCTTATATTTTTTATCCCCTCCGCCATATTGGCAATTATATTTCACATAAAGAACGATCTGATTGATAAAAAGACGGCATTGACCTACATCGGCTACGGTCTCCTCGGCGTTGCGCTCGGATTTTTCCTTCTCAACCGCCTTGAGGACAGAACGCTGAGAATAATTTTCGCCGTTATTCTCATTCTCGTCGGCGCAAAGGATCTGCTTTTGCCGAAGAAGAAAAAATAAATATATGTAATGTGCGAAAAATTTGTATGGTGCGAAAAAATATTGTTACGCAGAGGTACGGTTGGAGCATAATCCGTAGGGGTCGATGCCCACATCGACCCAAGGTCAGATAAATTAAGCTTAAATCTCTGCCTGCAATCATCGTCTCAGCGTAAAAACTTTATCAAACAAAAGCTTCAGCAATACGCCGATATAGAATCCGATAACATTCAAAATCACGTCATCAATATCGGGGTGACCCATACCGAAATAATACTGCGAAACCTCTATCGCCGTGCTGAGAACAAACGGCAGGAGGACAAGAACGGTTTTCAGCCCTCCCCTGTTCAGCCTGTGGCAAAGGAGATAGCCGAGCGGAACAAAAATCGCAATATTTCCCAGGAAAAGAATTAGCCGTTCATAATCAAGCGATCCCGAAAAAAACGTTACTCTGAACACATCGAGCGGATCGAGGTTTGGCTCAACACGCTCTCCTCCGGGAATCCTGCAAATGAAGAAGCAGTAAACCAGCACAACAATATAGAATAAAGTAAAAGCAACAGAAACAGCCGAATAGAATTTATCATACTGCTCGGTTATTTCTGCGTCTTTTTTTATAAATGCTTTTATTCGCTGATATGCCGTGACAACTATCAGCACAATAAAAACCATGCCGATGCTGTCGTAATAAAACATATATTCCCATGCCGAATTGAAAATTAAAAAAGTGCCTTTCAAAAGCATCTGAGCGACAATTGCGCACATGACCCAAAATGCCGCAGAAAAGCAAGCCGCAAAAGAGATAACCTGCATTTTTATTTTTAAAATATCGGCAACAAATGTAAAAATAAGCGTGAGCGAAAACGTCAATATAATCTGAAATGCGAGTCTGCCCGTGAAATGCATACCTGCATATGCCGAGATGAGCATAAAAACAACGCAATATAGCCCCGAAAAAAAGGTTTTAATTATATTTTCTGCCCTTGCTTGCATTTTTATTTCTCCTGTAATCAAGATAGTCCTGCAAAATAATAACAGCGGCAACAGCATCAACAACGTTTTTACGCTTCTTTCCTCTGACGTTATTGTTGCTGAGATACATATGAGCGGAAACGGTCGTCAGTCTCTCGTCCCAAAGATCTGTTTCAATGCCCGTTGCCTCGGAAATTCTCTTTGCAAATTCGGCACATTTCTGCGCCCTCTCGCCTGCCGAAGAGTCCATGTTCTTCGGAAAGCCGACAACAATAAGCTCCGGCTTGTGAATTTTTGCAAGCTCCGATATTCTCTCAAGCACCTTCGGCTCATAGCCTTGCTTGATGACCTCCACGGGATGCGCAAGACTTTCAAGGCGGTCGCAAAGCGCTATGCCCGTCCTCGCATCACCGTAATCGACAGACATAATAACCATGCAACCGCCTCCGTGTTATTATTTATTGCTTGACTTTTTTAAAAATTCTATTGCTCGCCGCCGTTGCTTTCTGTCGCAGGAGCTGCGGAGGTGGCGGGCTGATTTGATTTTGTTGATTTTTCTTCTTCCTTGTCGTCGCCGCTATCGTTTGATGAATAGTAGTGACCCGTGCAATACTCGGGAACATTGTCCTTCTTGTACCAGCCTGTGGCCGTTGAATAGCAGCTTGAGGAAGCAAGCTTACCCGTATCGGTACAGTATTCCTTCTGAACCGCACCGTCAAGATCCTCAAAATCCTTATCGGGAAGATCCTCATGTATTGCGTCAAACACGGTCTTGTAAACAGCACCGGCAGGGTTACCCCATGTGCTGATATATTCGGGAATATCATAGCCGTACCAAACCGCAGCAACATAATAAGGCGTTCCGCCGACGAACCACTTATCGTTGTTGTCGTCTGTCGTACCGGTTTTTGCAAAGGTATCGAAACCGCTTACCTTGTAGCTTGAGCCTGTACCGTAGGAGCTGGTTGTAACGGTCATAAGAAGATGTCTCATAACCTCGGCTGTTCCCGTTGAAATAATCTGCTCGCCCTTATTGTTCCTGTTGTCTATAAGAACCTTGCCGTTGGCATCCTCAATATAGTAGAAAGAGTAGGGCTTGTAATAGTAACCGCCGTTGCCGAAAGCAGCATAAGCCGCAGTCATTTCAAGCGATGTTGTTCCGTAGGTCATTGAGCCGATGGAAAGCGGAGCCGCGCTCTTATCCGACGCCTCAACAGCGGTTGTGATATGATATTTATTTACAAGGTAGTTATAGGACTCGTTTATGCCTATCATATTGATAACGATTCTTGCCGGAATCGTGTTGAGTGATCTTGCAAGAGCGTTCTGAACAGTAACATTATAGCCCGAGCCGTAGCCGCCGTCGGCATTTCGTGTTCTCCATCCGCCGTAGCTGACAGCGGAATCAAGGAGATAGGACGACCATGTGATCTCGTTCATCTCAATTGCCGGACTGTATGAGGTGAGCGGCTTGATTGAAGAACCGGGAGATCTCGGAGACGAGCTTGCTCTGTTGAGAACTCGGTTGCCCTCCTTAACGCCTGCCTGACCGACAATTGCAACAACTCTGCCCTTGTAGTCCATAATCGTGATAGCCGACTGTGCGTTTTTCCTATCCTCAAAGCCCTTTCGATTTACATAAATATCCTCCGCCGTTTTCTGAACATCAAGATCAACGGCTGTGTAAATTCTCAAACCGCCGCCGTAGATGGCGTCACGGGCTTCATTTGCGGAATAGCCGAGATCGCTCTGAAGCCTGGCGATAACGTCGTCGATAACATAATCGACATAGAAGCTCTGGAACTCCGATGAAGCCTTTGCGTTCTCCTCATTTTTGCGTCGCTCAAGCTCCGCCTCGCTGGGGACATAATCATCATCCGTTGTATAGATAAGGTGATAGTTAACGGCTTCGTCATATTCCTTCTTGGTAATCTTCTCCTGGTCGAGCATTTCATCAAGGCAGTAGATTTGTCTCTTCCTGTTATTCTCGGGATTGTTGATCGGGTCATAGGAATACGGCATCTGAGTAATCGAAGCTATAACGGCACATTCGGCAACGTTAAGCTCATCGACAGACTTTCCGAAATATGTTTCGGCTGCGGTCTCAACGCCGTAACAGCCCTGACCGAGATAGATCGTGTTGAGATAAGCCTCCAGTATCTGATCCTTGTTAAAATTCTTTTCAAGGTTCAGCGCAGAAAGAATCTCGTTATATTTACGGACGTAGGTTACCTGATTGTTGCCCGTAATGTTCTTGACAAGCTGCTGAGTTATCGTCGAACCGCCCTGGTCGTTCTGCTTAACGAAAACGCCGATGGTACGAATCCAGTCAACACCGTGGTGGTTATTGAATCTCTTATCCTCAAGGGCAATGAAAGCGTCCTTCATCTGCTTGGGAATCTTGTCGAAATCGACCCAGATACGGTTTTCCTCACCGTGCAAACGCAAAACCTCGATCTGCTTTCCGTCGGAGTCCTTGGCATAGAGGAACGAGGTCTGGTTCTGATTGTTCCTTGCACTCTCAAGATTGATAACGGGATCGCCTGCCACAACCGTGACTGCGTTGATAAAAACATAGCCCAAGCATATCACGAGTGTAAAACAGAATATAGCGAGCAACGAGATAAAGAAAGCGCCTGCATTAGATAAATCGTTCAGTCTCTTTCTTTTCTTCTTTTTTGCTGCGCCCGTTCCTTTCTGCGGCATATAACTACCTCCTTGAATTTTCACTGAAAACAGAATTTAATTCTTCTTTAACCAGAGTTTAATTCTTCTTTGATTTGATATATTTCTCAACTTCCTCACGCTCGGAATAGGGAATCTTTCCTCCGTTTATTTTTATAAAGGTTTCGTTTCCTTTTCCTGCGAGAACAAGTATATCGCCTTTTTGCATATGGGAGAGCGCATAAACTATAGCCTCTCTCCTGTCACGGATTATCATATATTTTCCGCCTGTCTGACGGATATAGGAAGCGATCTCCTCGGCAATTTTCACGGGATCCTCCCTGCCGGGGTCCTCCGTTGTCAGAATTGAAAGGTCGGCTTCCCTGCCTGCAACAAGTCCAAGCTCCTTGCGGCGGATTTGATTTTTTTCGCCTATCGCGCCGAAAAGGACAATTATCCTCTTGTGAGGATATGCCTTTAAGGTGGAAATAATGTTGTGCATACTCAAGCCGTTGTGGGCAAAGTCGATAATAACGTCAAAATCATCGCTGACGTGAACCGGCTCAAACCTTCCTGCAACGCTGAAGCTGCGGAAAACATCTTTATGTTTTTTAACCTCAAAGCCGAGCACCCCGCAAACAGCCGCTGCGGCAAGAACATTATAAACGTTGAAATATCCCGGCATTGATGCCTCAATAGAAAACCTTCCTTCTCCGTCAATGCAGTCAAAGGAAACGCCGAGAATATCCTTGCTTCTCAGAAGCTCAACATTCTCCGCCCTGACGTCGGCATCACCGAGTCCGAAGCTTGTAACGTCTGCCGATGAGCCTTCAAGCATATCCGTGTATGCCGGGTCATCAACATTTACAACGGCATGCCTGCACATCTTGAAAAGGAGCTTTTTGCTGTTTTTATAATCCTCAAATGTCGGATGCTCGATTGTGCCGATATGGTCGGGAGCAAGATTCATAAAAACGCCGACCTCAAACGGAATCCCGTCGGTTCTGTGCATTTTGAGTCCGAGTGACGAGGCTTCAATAACGCAGTATTTGCAGCCTGCGTCAACCATTTTGCGAAAAAGTCTTTGAAGCTCGTAGCTTTCGGGGGTTGTGTTCTTCGTTTCCTCGGAAGCGTTGCCGTATGCGGCTCCGTTCGTTCCGATTATTCCGCACATCTCGCCCGAGGCTTCAATCAAGGCTTTCACAATATGTGCCGTTGTCGTTTTACCCTTTGTGCCCGTTATTCCGACGACCTTGAGCTTTTCGCAGGGTCTGCCGAAAAAGTTTGCCGAAGCAATTGCAAGAGCGTGCCGCGTATCGTCGGTGATTATCTGAACGCAGTCCTCGGGAAGTTCTACCGTGTGCTCGGCAAAAATACATCTGCAGCCGCCGTCGTAGGCACTGCGAGCAAATTTGTGCCCATCGGTAACCGTTCCCGAAAGGCAGAAAAAGCACTTGCCCTCGCCTGCATTTTTTGAATTGTATGTAATGTCAACAATATCAGTATTCTTAAAATTATCGCAAGAATAATCTATACCGTTGAGAATATCACTTAAAAGCATATAAGCCTCCGAAAGACCTGTCAGACAGCCTTTCTCAAAAGGGCGTCCGGCGGAATATCCTTTTCACATTCAAAGCTGACCTTCATCATCGGATGGGGAGCTTTATCTATTTTCTCTCCGTTTTCGTCTCTCAGGTCGGTGACCGTAACCTCGTAGGGTTCGACTCCCCGCTGAAGCACCTCAAGAACTTCACCTTCAAAAAATCTGTTCCTCTGGCGGCAGAAAACACGTCCGTTCTCGGAATAAAGAACCTCCGCCATAACGCTCCAGTCCCTCTTGTAGCCGCCGTCGTAATAGATCTGCGCGTTGTCCCTCGGGTGCCCGAAGTAAAAGCCCGTGCAGTATTCGCGGCTGCTGATTTTATACATCTCGTCTACGACCCATTTTTCAGGCTTGTAATCATCGGTCGGATTTTTTAGATATCCGTCGATAGCCTGACGGTATGCGTTGGTTATAACCGAGGTATAGTATGCCGATTTTGCTCTTCCCTCGATTTTAAAGCTCGAAATACCGGCCTTGACCATTTCGGGGATATGCTCAATCATGCACATATCCTTGGAATTAAATATATACGTGCCGTTCTCGTCCTCGTCGATCGGGAAATATTCACCCTCACGGGTCTTTTCCATCAGGCTGTACTGCCAGCGGCATGGCTGAGCGCACTCTCCCCTGTTGGAATCACGGTTGACAAGATAGTTCGACAAAAGGCATCTTCCGGAGAACGAAACGCACATTGCGCCGTGAACGAAGCACTCTATCTCAAGCTCCTTCGGGGTCTTTGCTCTGAGCGTTGCGATGTCCTCAAGGGAAAGCTCTCTCGCCGTGACAACCCTTGTTGCGCCCATGTTATACCATTCGTTCGCCGAGGCATAATTCGTAATTCCGGCCTGGGTCGAAATATGGATATCAACATTCGGCGTGTATTTTTTTGCGAGCGTCATAACGCCGAGGTCGGAAATGATGAAAGCGTCAACTCCTGTCTCTGCCGACTCCATAAGAAAATCGGGAAGTCTGTCAATTTCATCGTTTCTCGGCACGGTGTTGCAGGTCTGATAGACCTTAACGCCCTTTTTATGTGCGGCATCGACCGCCGCCTTGAGCTCCTCTGCGGTAAAATTGGCAGGTGCGGCTCGCATTGAAAACGCAGAACCGCCGACATAGATTGCGTCTGCGCCGAAATAAAGCGCACGCTGAAATCTTTCTGTATCCCCTGCCGGAGAGAGAAGCTCGGGAAAAGCTGTTTTAATATTACTCATAAATCCTCTTAATCAGTTGAGCTGTTCGCCTTGATGATAAGAACAAGGTTGTTCTTGTGCTCCTTGAAGGTCGAAGCGGTGTAGATATTGCTCGCCTTATCGTGAGCGAAGAAATAGTAATCGGTATCCGAGGGATAAAGCGCCGCTCTTATAGCGTCTATTCCGGGGTTACAGATCGGTCCGGGAGGAAGTCCCTTGACCGCCGATGTATCGTAAGCGCTGTAGTAGATTGCGCCCTGAGCCTCGCCGACAGTCGGAGTTACATAATTGCTGATGTATAGAGCCGTACTGTCACAGCCGAGCGTCGGGTAGTCCGCCTGATGGTTAAGACGGTTATGGATTACCGAAGAAATAACCTTCATCTGATCCGTGTTTGCGGCTTCCTTCTGAATAATGGAAGCTATTGTTATAATCTCGTCTCTTGAAAGTCCAAGCTCGGCGGCACGCTTATCGTACTCGTCCTCCCACTTGGAATTGAAGTTGTCGAGGAACTTTGTGATAACATAGTTCGGATCCGCATCCACATAGAAATCGTAGGTATCCGGGAAAAGATAGCCCTCAAGCTTCAGATATCTGCTCTTGTTATCCGTAATTTCATTTATAAAGTCATAATTATATTTGCCGGTTTTCATCGCCGTGAGAACCTTTGCGGAGTTGCAAACATCGTATTTCTCAAGCTTTTCAACGATCTGAGCTGCCGTCCAGCCCTCCGGGAAGCTGAGCGAAATCGAATCGGCCGTAACCGGAGCCGCCATAATATCCTTGAGCATACCCTCAACGCCCATCTTGCTGTTGAGATAATACTGACCGCTCAGATATGTTCCGTCGTCAAAGCCTCTGAACTTTGTAAACACCTTGCAAAAGGCCTTGCGCTTGATAAGCTTATTATCCTTGAGAATATCAATTATCTGGCTGTAGGTTGCGTCGGCAGGGATATCTACCGTAACATTCTCGTCGCTCCTGTTGATTGCGAGCATATCTCCGAGACAGGTGATTCCGACATATGAAAGCAGGATGGTTGAAATAAGAATGAACGCAAGAAATCCGACGGCAGCCTTACCGCCGACTTTTTCGATTTCATTCTTAACTTTTTTGACCGCATTCTCACGGGAACCGTGCATTACCTTGTGAGCCTTTTTCTCCATGTGCTTATGCTCAGGCTCGGCAGCGGGTTTCTCCTGCAAATCGGGTGACCTGCGGTGTTTGGGATAATTTGAAAAATATATTCCGCCGGACTGCGGCTTGGGTTCCTCGCTCTGCGGCGAATCGTCAATCAGCGATTCATCTATATGAACAACGAACTTTTTCTTTTCCCTTGGCGGCTGTGAAGCCTGCTCCGGCTCATCGTTCCGATTGATATGCGAATACTCTTCAATGAGCTTGTCAATATCGTAATCGGAATATTCTCTGCCGTTCTCGTCTTTCATATTCGTCCTCCTTCTTCAATCAACAGGGACACTGAAGAGATTCTTTTATCTTCTTCGCTTTACTCTCGTTTATAAGACAGGCTGTGATTTTTTCCGAAAAATCAATCGCAGCTCCCATACCCTTGGCAGTAATAGTTTTTCCGTCACGGCAGACATAATTCTCGCTTACGTCTGCGCCCTCAAGCTCGTTTTCAAAGCCCGGGAAACAGCACGCCGTCTTGCCCTTGAGCAGACCCATATGACCGAGTATCGACGGTGCGGCGCAAATGGCACAAACATACCTGTCGTTATCGGCACAGTAGCTCACGGTATTTTTCACGGTCTGAGACTTCTCAAGATTGAGCGTTCCCGGCATACCGCCCGGAAGAACGACTGCCTCAAGCTCGCTGTCAAGTCTGACCTCGGATTCGTCAAGATCGCAGAAAACCGGAATATTGTGCGCTCCCGTGATGAGCTTTCCGCCCACGCCGACGGTGCAAACCTCAAGCTCCGCTCTGCGCAGGAAGTCAACAACCGTAAGACCCTCGATCTCCTCAAATCCGTTTGCAAGAAAAACGTAAATCATTTTATTACCTCTCAGTCAAGATACATTCCGGAATAGAAAATATCTTCATCCTTGATAAAGCTTTTTGAATTATCGGTAATCGGGTAAAGCATACCACATTTAGTAGCTTTGAACCCCATATCTGTATTATTATACACTAAAGGAGCATGAATGTAAACATTTTCCGCCCTTAAATTTTTAAATAAATCCAAAATAATTGTAAAATTACTGTCAAAATCGGTCAAAATCTCCTTGACAACGGTGCTTTTACCATCCGTAACGGTAAAGGCAAGAAAGCCGTTTTCGCCGTCGCAAGAGTATATTTCGCCTCCTGTGCGCAAAAACTCCGCCACGGTATATTCCGTCGTTTGCATATCAAAGGCAAAGCATTTCATTGACGAAAGAAGCTCTAATCGTCTTTTTGCCACTGATTTTATGTCCGTTGTTTTCGTTGCTTTAAATTCTCCCGAGGTGCCCTTCAAAGCAAATTCGGCTCTCTGCATTTTCGGAATAAATCCGAATTTTGCATAGTAACCGTAAAGGCTCTCCTCGGCGGGAACAAGGAAGATCATGTCAGTTTTATTCTCGGCACAATATTCCTTTGAGTATTCGATAAGTCCGCCCATAAGTCCCTTGGAACGAAACCTTCGAGACGTACAGGCGGCATAAATATACCTGCACGAAAGTCCGCCGACGCCGCCGTTCAAAAGAAAAAGCATTGAAGCGAGCACACCGTTTTCAAAGCTGCCGATACAAAGCTTATTCGGGCAGTTATCCAAAAAGAATTCAATATAACCCCTTTCGTCACCGAAGCACTCATGCCACAATGCAATTATATTCTCTCTGTATTTTTTAATATCAACAATTTTAACCATGATAGCGACAAACCTTTCATTTTGCAACAGCCGAATATTTTTTAACCAATAATTCGGGATGATACGAAAGCTTAGCGCTTCTCAGACCCTCCGAGCCGACGTCGTCCTCACGGTTTATGAACTCATAATCCGAAAGCAGATTCTGCGCAAAAAGCTGATTTATCATCGGATACGCTCCCCTGATATCGGAATATGCCTTTTCAAAATGAGTATCAAAGGTATTGTCGTTCAGCCTTTCGCCGAAGGTAAACGCAACAACCTCTCCGTCGATTCTGAGAACACCGCCGATGCCGCCGATTTCTTCAAAATGGGCAAAATTAAGGCGCAAAACCTCACGCTCGTCCTCTATTCCCTCCCTGTCCTTTTCGACATTGAGAGTATACCATTTCTCATTCATGGCGATACAGTCGTCAATATTGCTTCTGTTAAGCTCCTCAAAGCTCCAGTTAAACGTTCTTTCAAAATAGGCTATGTGATTCCGCTTACCGTGATATTTCTTGCCGCCGAGCGTTGCGAGCTTCTCACGGGAATAAACATAGTCAAAGCTGTCGCGTTCCTCAGTGAACTCATATTTTCCCGGGAAAAGCTTTTCGAGAATTTCCGTCTCATGCTTTTCAATCGTGGAAAATTTAGGATAATCAAAATAAGGAACCATTTCGCGCAAAGCTTCTTCGCGGTTTTTACCCTTCGGAAACGAATATGAATTGTATTTTTTAATTTTTACAACAAGGCAATCCGAAACACTGCCGATTTCTCCGCCGAAAAATCTGCTCCAGCCTATAAGGTTGCCGGGTGTGAAATCGCAGCACTCCGTTCTTCTTTCCGAAATTTTTTCTTTAATCCATTTAATGTCATCAAAGCCGGGCTTGTGAAATGAATAACTCATAAAACCTCCGTGGAAATAATAGAGTATATTTCGTCTCCTATGGACTCAATACTTCTCGGGCTGTCACCGTCGTTGCATTTAACCACATACCAGCCCATTTTTTCTGCGGCGTCGAGTGCCGCATCTCTGCATTTATATAAGTAATCGAGATTGCTCTCGTGAATATCCTTTTTTGTCTCATCGCCGTGATATCTCTCGGACATCATCTTCTGCGAAATCTCAATCGGCATATCAAGATAAATTACCGCATCGGGCTTCGGCACACCGATAAGTCCGTATTCAAAATCCTCCAGCCATTTAAAGAACTCCGCTCTTTCGCTTTTTTCAATCTTAGTCGCCTGATGATAGGCATTGGAGGTAGCGTATCTGTCGGAAATAATGATATCTCCGTTATCATAAAAGGATTTCCATTTCATTTTGTAATTGGCAAAACGGTCAACGGCATAGAATGCCGAAGCGGCATAAGCGTTAACGTCACCGGGGTCTTTTCCGAAATCGCCCCTGAGATACATTTTAACAAGCGCACTCGATTCGCTGTCGTAGTCCGGCAGCTTAATCCGGTGAACATTCTTTCCGTTGAGCTTGTTTTTAAGACACTCGATTTGCGTGGACTTTCCGCTTCCGTCCAGTCCTTCTATAACGATAAGCTTTCCTTTCATTGTTAACTCACCTCCGCATTATTATAACAAGTTTTCAGAATAAATCAATAACAAAAGGTTACAAAGAGGATTTAGGGAGACATTTTTATCGCTTGTGCAACATTATTTGCCCGTGCAGGGGCACCGAGATTGTTTCTTCCGACCTTGGGTCAATGTGGGCATCGCACCTTAAAATTTACCGACCTTAGAAATCTTCTTTAATCCGTCCCTTCTTTATCCCCTCCGTCGTCAAGGACGACACCTCCCCTTGCAACAAGGGGAGGCTATGATTTCTGCTGACTTTATGATTGAATCATGAAATTTACGTTCAGCCTCCCCTGATTGTTAGGGGAGGTGGCTCGGAGAGCCGGTGGGGTTAAAGAGAAACAAGACGGAAAGTTGAAAAAAGTTAATTTTCATATTAAAAATCCGTCTTTTCGCAGGGACGGTCAACAGCCGTACGCTTTTGTTTTCTTCTGAACTTGGATGTGGGCATCGCACCCTACGAATTGTGCCTTTGCCGAACCTTTACGCATAAAAAATGGGGGCGAAAAAATTCGCCCCGCAAAAATTTTTATATCAGAATATACCCTGCTGCATCATTGCGTCGGCAACCTTAAGGAAACCTGCAATATTTGCGCCTGCAACAAGATCATAGCCGCAGCCGTATTCCTCGGCGGCAGTAACCGAATTGTTGTAGATGTTTTTCATGATCTCTCTGAGCTTCTCGTCAACCTCTTCGGCAGACCAGCTGTAACGCATTGAGTCCTGGCTCATTTCAAGAGCGGAAACCGCAACACCGCCGGCGTTAACCGCCTTTGACGGAGCAACGACTGCGTTCTCCTGGAGATATTCAAGAGCGTCGTTCGTTGTCGGCATATTTGAAACCTCAACGTAATACTTTGTGCCGTTCTTGATTATCTTCATTGCCTCTTCAAGGTCAACCTCGTTCTGAGTTGCGCAAGGCATTACGATATCTGCCTTAACTCCCCACGGCTTCTCGCCCGGAAAATATTCTGCGCCGAACTTGTCGGCATAATCCTTGACCTTGCCCGTGCCGTGTGCTCTCATTTCAAGGAGATACGCGATCTTCTCGTCCGTTGAAACACCGTCTTTATCATAAACATAACCGTCGGGACCCGAAATTGTAACAACCTTTGCGCCGAGCTGAGCCGCCTTCTTGGCAACGCCCCAAGCAACATTGCCGAAGCCCGAGATAGCAATTGTCTTGCCCTCGATCTTCTCGCCGAAGTGTGCGAGAACCTCCTCGGCATAGTAAACTGCACCGTAGCCCGTTGCCTCGGGACGAATGTTTGAACCGCCGTAGCTCTGACCCTTACCGGTGAGAACGCCGTTCTCGAAAACGCCCTTGATGTGTCTGTACTGGCCGTAAAGATAGCCGATCTCACGTCCGCCGACGCCTATATCTCCTGCCGGAACGTCAATATCCGGACCGATAAATCTGTAAAGATTGTTCATAAATGCCTGACAGAAACGCATGATCTCCCCGTCCGACTTGCCGTTGGGATTAAAATCAGAACCGCCCTTTGCGCCGCCGATAGGAAGTCCGGTGAGGCTGTTCTTAAAAATCTGCTCAAAGCCGAGGAACTTAACGATTCCGGAATAAACGCTCGGATGGAAGCGAAGTCCTCCCTTGTAGGGTCCGATAGAGCCGTTGAACTGACAGCGATAGCCCTTGTTCACCTGCACCTTGCCGTTATCGTCAACCCATGCAATACGGAACGAAAACATACGCTCAGGCTCAACAAGTCTTTCAAGAAGTCCGTTTTTCTCGTATTCCGGATGTCTTTCAACTACCGGCGCAATCGACTTGAAAACCTCCTCGACTGTCTGAACAAACTCAGGCTCGGACGCATTCTTTTCTCTTACGGAAGCGAGAACTCTTTCAATATATTCATTCATGTGTATCACCCTTTCTTTTGGTATGTAAATACAACAATATTATAATTATTCTGTCCCGTATTGTCAAGATTTTATACGACAAAATACACAACATAACAAATATCTTTTTGTGCATTGTGACATTGCACTCGCGATATTGTTAAAATTTTATCACAATAATTTTGAAAAACTATATTGACCTGAACGTTTGTTCGGGATATAATGTAGATATCAGCTTTTAGATGAGATAAGCATCAAATACCGCTTATATAATTTGTCAACATCTAAAATCCATATCCGGAGGTGCCGTCGGTGGCGAACAAGGCATATATTGCAATAGACCTTAAATCGTTCTATGCTTCTGTCGAATGTGTCGACAGGGGTCTTGACCCTTTGGACACAAACCTTGTTGTCGCCGACCCGACGAGGACGGAGAAAACCATCTGTCTCGCCGTCTCCCCGTCCCTCAAATCATATGGGATCCCCGGCAGGGCGAGACTTTTTGAGGCAATTCAAAAGGTGCGCGAAGTCAACGTCCAACGTAAATACAAGGCTCCCGGGCATAGCTTCAGCCATGAATCGTATTTTCATTCCGAGCTTATTAAAGACCCGTCTGCCGAGCTGACATTCATCACCGCACCGCCTCGAATGGCACATTACATGGAGGTCAGCACCCGGATATATAATGTCTATCTGAAATATATTGCTCCCGAGGATATCCACGTTTATTCGATCGACGAGGTTTTCATTGACGCAACGGATTATCTCAAAACCTATGGCTTGACGCCGCGTGAGCTTGCGATGAAAATGGTGCTTGACGTGCTTGAAACAACAGGCATAACCGCCACGGCAGGCATAGGAACGAACCTTTATCTTTGTAAAATCGCAATGGACATCTATGCAAAACACTGTGAGCCCGACAAAAACGGCGTCCGAATAGCCGAGCTTGACGAGATGAGCTACCGCAGAATACTCTGGGATCACCGTCCGCTGACTGATTTTTGGCGTGTCGGCAGAGGAATTTCAAAAAAGCTTGAGGAGCACGGCATGTACACCATGGGCGACGTCGCCCGCTGTTCGGTCGGCAGGGAGAGCGATTATTATAACGAGGATTTGCTTTATAAGCTTTTCGGAGTCAACGCCGAGCTTCTTATAGACCACGCATGGGGCTGGGAGCCGACCGAGATTTCCGACATTAAGTCCTATCGCCCCGAGAGCAGCAGTCTCAGCTCTGGTCAAGTGCTTCAGGAACCGTATGAGTTTTCAAAAGCAAAGCTTGTGCTGAAAGAAATGGCAGACCTGCTGTCCTTAGAGCTTGTTTCAAAAAGGATTGTTACCGACCAGATTGTTCTGACTGTCGGCTATGACATTGAAAACCTGAAAAAAAGCTACTCGGGTGCGGTTGAGACCGATCGCTATGGCAGAAAAATTCCAAAGACAGCCCATTCAAGCGAAAATATCGGGCGCTACACTTCCTCGACAAAGCTTATTTGCGAAACGGCGATGAAGCTTTTTGACAGAATCGTTGATAAAGAGCTGCTCGTGCGTCGAATGTACATCGTCGCCAATCATATTATAACCGAAAACGACGCCGAAAAAGAACGCGAATACATCCAGCTTAACCTTTTTTCCGACACAGGGAAGCAGGAAGCCGAAGAAAACGAGCTGAAGAAAGAGAAGGATATGCAAAAAGCAATTCTCAAAATCAAGAGTAAATACGGCAAGAACTCAATAATAAAGGGCATGAACCTCAAGGAGGGCGCAACGGCGCTTGAAAGGAACCGACAAATCGGAGGTCATAAGGCATGAGCGGAAAATACGACGATATATTCAACCTCCCCCACCGTGTTTCGACCAAAAGACCGCAGATGACACGCTCGGCACGGGCTGCGCAGTTCGCCCCATTTGCCGCATTAGTCGGACTTGATGACGAGATGGAGGAAACGGCAAGACTGACGGACACCAAGCCCGAGCTTGAGGAAGCCGAGAAGGAAAAAATCAACCGTATTCTTCTCGAAATAAGGGATAACCCGCAAAAGGAAACGGCTGTTGAGCTGACCTTTTTCCGCCCCGACGGCAGAAAGGACGGCGGAGCAATCATCACCGTTCCGTGCACGGTCAGGAGAATTGACGAAATCGGACGCAGTCTTATTTTGAGCGACAGAAGCGAAATTGAATTTGAAAATATTTTATCAATTAAAACCATAAAATAAGTCTTAAAATCTATTCATTTTGCTTGACTTGCCGCATAAATATGTTATAATCATACGGTAACCCGATTGAGCCGAAGATATTCGGCAGCAAGTGGTGGAGTCTGTCATAGAACATTATGTTCTATTTGTTTCGGGTTATATTGACCTAATTAAGCTTTGGTCTTTTCAGGCAGGATCCGTAGAGATTCTGCCTTATTTTTTTGCAAAGCCGTTTGCCCTCGGATTCCGCCCGAAATAATTTTAGGAGTGTCAAACCATGAACCCAATCACGATCACAGCCTTGATTCTGTTCGCCGCCACCTACATACTGATGATGGCTTTTCAGAAGATCAGGCCATACGTTGCGATAGGCTCTGCGCTTATTTTCATCGCTCTCGGCACTATCGCCTCAGCTTCACCCGATCTTTTCGGCAGCGGATTCTTCAACGTCGGCGAGTCAACTTATTCCTACGGCGTCGCACAGGCTCTCGGAGAAATCGACTGGAATGTTCTTATGATGATAGCCGGAACAATGGGAACGGTTTATCTTTTCATCGAGTCGAAGATGCCGCAGCTCATGTCCGACATTCTCATCTCAAAAATGCCAAACGTCAAGTGGGCAATTGTTTGTCTTTCGCTTTTCGCAGGTATTGTTTCTGCATTCGTTGACAATGTTGCGACGGTGCTCATGATTGCGCCGGTTGCCCTCGCCTTCTGCAAAAAGGTCAACATCTCCCCTGTTCCGTCAATCATTTGCATTGCGGTATCCTCAAATCTCCAGGGTGCGGCAACGCTCGTCGGCGACACAACTTCGATTCTTCTCGCAAAATCGGCTAACCTCGACTTCTCGGACTTCTTCGTTGACAGCGGAAAACCCGGTATGTTCTGGGTCGTTGAGGCAGGAGCAATCGTCAGCGCACTCATTATTCTTTTTATGTTCCGCAAGGACAATGCAAAGATTGAATTCAACGCAAGAACAAAGGTTGAGGATAAATTCCCGACATTTCTCCTCGTCGGAACAATCGTGCTTCTCATCGCCGCTTCGTTCATTCCCTACAAGGACGGGGCAGCCGAGGGTCAGTTCTACAAGCCCGATATCACCAACGGCCTTATCTGCATAGGCTTCTTCATAATCGGCGTTATCCGTGAGGTTTTCTTCAACAAAAATTACAAGATAGTCAAGGACACCTTCAAGGAGATCGACTACTACACGATTGCCCTTCTCACAGGTCTTTTCATCGTAATCGGCGGAATCAAAAGCGCGGGCGTTATCGACGTTATCGGCAACGGTATCGCAAAGCTCGGCTCAGGCTCCGAGTTCATAATCTACACGATTATAGTATGGATTTCCGTTATTCTTTCGGCGTTTATCGACAATATTCCCTACACGGCGACAATGCTCACCATTGTTCCCGTTATCGCCGCCGACATGGGTATGGAGCCGAAGCTCCTTTACTACGGTCTGCTTTGCGGCGCAACGCTCGGCGGAAATCTCACCCCGATCGGCGCAAGCGCAAATATCGCCGGCATCGGAATCCTCAAGAAAGAGGGATATGAGGTCAAGGCAACAACCTTTATGAAATACGGCGTTCCCTTCACCCTCGCCGCCGTGCTGACAGGATATATACTTATCTGGTTCATCTGGAGATAAAAAGCTAATATAATAAAAAGCTGTGATGAAAAACAAAATTTCATCACAGCTTTGGTTTTATTTAATTGACTCGATATAACTCATCAAATCGCCGACGGTTTTCAATCCGCCGAATTTCTTACTGTCAATTTTTACTCCATACTGATTTTCAAGGTCAACCGCAACATTTACCATATCGAAGGAGTTGAGTTCGATATCCGAACGAAGCTTTGAATCCTCCGTGATATCCTCGGGAGCAATGTCAACATAGTTGCAAATTATATTTCTGAATGTTTCAAGCATTTTAATAAACCTCTCTTACATTTTTTCAAGCAAATCTTTAATGCTGATATCCGGTTCGTTCAATGCAATTTCAAGAACCTTCTTAGTGCCGTTATGCAAAGCTTTGATGTCCTCAACGCTGACGAACTTCGTCCTGTGCAGGCAGCTTAATTTCAGACATCCGCTGTGTGCATCCTTCATAGCGAAGGTGTAAAGCACCATTATATAGCGTCCGAGACCGTAGCCTACATACTCATATTCCCAGCCGTTTATCGACTTCTCATTTATCGGCATCCAGGAGAACATCATCGTTGACGAGCCGGCGGCGGCGGAATAATTGAACAGCTCACGCTGGAGGTCGCGATACTCAAGATAAGGATAGTCCATGTGTCTGAATGCCCATACCTGAGCGTCAGCCATTTTGTCGAGTGCCGACATGAAGGTATCGTCCTCTTCAAGATGAACTCTCCACGGCAGCGGAGCCGTGACCGTTCCGCCCGAACGCTTTTCGGTGAGAGTGCGACGCCTTGTGCAAAGGCAAATAAAATATGTATCAAGATGACCGTTGTTGATTTTTGAAAGGTGCATTCTCAGGGCGAGCTGAACAAGGCACTCGGGGCTGACATTGTTATTCTCACAGAAAGAGAAGAACTTTTCGCTAAGCTCGGGAGAAAATGTTGTCTTTGTAAGCTCCGCCTTATCATGAATCGGGTCAAAGAGCGACGGTGCATTGATACTCGGATCCTTCTTCTTTTTACGCTCTGCCTCAAGAAGCTTGGGTCCCTCAACGCCGAGATAAAGCGGTTCGCCGTTTCTCGTTATGTATTCGGTATATGCCGCCTTCTCCTTTTCGAGATTGGACTTATCCTCAACATAAGCAAGCTCTCGCTTGATTCTGTCCTCATAGCTTCCGAGAGGCTTCGGCATCGGCTTGCCGTTTTTGAGATGGTCATACACGGCAAAAAGGTCGTTAAAGAATGCGAAAACCGCGGCATTGTCCATAACGAGATGGTGAATATTGATATATACGCCGTATCTGCCGTCATACGTTGTGAAATATTTCAGTCTGAAGATTTCACCCTTGAGCATTTTGATCGGTTTCTGTGCATCTGCCGTGAGCACCTTTTCACGTTCCTCGTCGGATTTGAAATTATATACGGGAACGCTTCCTATCCTGTAAGGATCACAGAAATACTGCATTATATTGCCGTTCTGTTTGAAGAAAACAAGTCTCAGACAGTCATTGCGCTCAATTTCAATATTAAACGCCTCGGTCATAACGTCAAAATCAATCTTCTGTGATACGATTATCGAATCCGGAATCTGCGTGACCTGCTTATGAAAAAAGCTGTATTTAAGCATAAACTGAATCATTTCCTGCGGCGGAATGAGCGGATATACAGGCTTGTTTACAGAATTCATAAATGCCTCCTTAAAAATTTATAATACGGTTGCTTTTCTCTTGATTTTGCCGCTGCCCGTTTTCTCAAGCGGCTCGGTGCGGACTCTTACTTCGGAAATGATATGAGCCGCCTTCGCGGTTTTGTTCATTCTGTCAACCGCCTTTTCAAGCTCACCCTGAACATCGTCAACGCCCTCAAGCTTTGCATATTCATAGTCAGGGTAAATTTCGGCAATGATTCTGTCCTTTTCGCCGTAAACGAGAACCTCGCTGACAAGCTGATTGTCGGCAAATTTCTTTTCAATTGCTTCCGGAGAAACATTTTCACCGTTTGAGAGAATGATAAGATTCTTAACTCTTCCGGTAATGAAAAGCTGATTATCCTCGGTAAGCTCTCCGATATCGCCTGTTTTTAGCCAGCCGTCCTCTGTGAACATCTCTTTTGTTTCTTCGGGCATTTTGTAGTATCCGAGCATAACCGTCGGTGTGTTTACCTGAATTTCGCCGTTCTGAATACGAACCGTGCAAACGTCCGTAACACGTCCGACAGACTCCCTCGAAGCCGTGTTATCGGGAACGGAAATTCTGCATCCTGCCTCGGTCATGCCGTAACCCTGACGCAGGAAAATTCCGAGCTTCTCGTATTCGTCAATAAGCTCCGGGTTAAGATAAGCGCCGCCGGAAATAAGCCACTTGATGTTTCTGCCGAACACCTGAGCGACCGCATCCTTAACGCTTGTCTCGGGTTCTTTTGCAAGAATAACCTTGACTCGCTGCAAAAGAGACTGAGCGATCATCGGAACTACACGAACGACCTTCGGCTCAAAGATTTTGAGATTATGGATCAAATCCATCATCGAACCGTTCAAGCAAACCTGCAAGCCGTCCTTAAGATTTTTTATATAGTCTCCCGAGAAGCAATAAATGTGATACATCGGGAGAACCGAAAGCGAAACATCGTTCGGCAGGAAAATATCTGTGCAATAGTCGTGATACATGATATTTCCGACAAGGGCAAGAGTCGAAAGCTCAACGCCCTTCTTTATGCCCGTTGTGCCGGATGTAAAAATGATAACGCAGCAGGCATTTTTATCAACCGTAATGTCAGAAAGCGCCGCATACTCCGAGTTCTCGGAATAATCGGTATAAATTCTGTTAAATTCTTCACCGTTGCCGAGATTGACGGAGAACCTGAGGAACGGGCAAAGCTCCTTGAGCTTTTCTGCGTTCTCGGTAAACTCGTCTTCATACAAAAGCATCTCGATATCGGCACGCTTGAAAAGCTCTGCCGCCTCCTCAACGGAGATATCCGGAGCGAACGGAACGGCAACATTACCGCTGATAAGAATGCCCGAAAGACAGGTTATATACTCGTAATTTGATTTTCCGATAATCGCAATGTGCATTCTCTTATCGGAAAGATTACGAATCCAGCGGCATACCGCAAGGCTGTCGCTTCTCACTTTTTTAAAGCTTCTTTCTTCGATTTTTCCATCTCTGATGAACTTGATGAACGTTGCGTCGCCGAATTTCTCGGCACCGTTGTCAAGCAGCTCTCTTACGGATGGTGCGTCAAATTTTTTCATGTCGTTTCTCCTTATTACCTTTTTTAAATAATAAATAAGAGCAATTCAGTGCAGGTCATCATTGAAATCTTTTGCAATGTGATAGCACTCAAATAGGATTATATCACAATAACAGTATAATTTCAACATATATAAACAAAAAGCTGCGGCCTCCGAAGAAGCCGCTGTAAGAATTATTTTTCGTTTTCTTTAATCCATTTTACCATGTCGTCAACCGACTGTTGAACGCTCATCGGTTCATATCCCAATTCTTTTCTTGCCTTCTCAATCGAGAAATTGCAATTAGACATAAGCTTTCTGATCGAATAACGGGTGAAAAGCGGCGTTGTCTTGGTGAAGGAATAATATTTCTCCATAAGCGGCGCAAACGGTCTTACCATGCCATAGGACATTTTTAATGACGGCGCTTTCTTGCCGCAGGCCTTAGCAACTGCCTTGATAAAGCCGTCGGTCGAGATCATCTCGCCGCAAAGAATATAGCAGTCGCCGGCCTTACCTTTCTCGGCAGCAGCGTGCATTCCCTTCGCAACGTCACGAACGTCAACAAAGTTGTATGCGCCGAAGCTGAGCGATACCGGAAAACTGCCTTTGATAAACATACGTACCATTTCGCCGACATTTGAAACCTTGAAGTCATAAGGACCGATACATGCACCCGGATGAACAACGACAGCGTCGATATTGCCCTCGTGAACGTTATCGAGAACGAACTGAGTTGCAATAGCCTTAGTCTTTGCGTATGTTCCGTCGAGATTTTTCGGGCTGAAATGATCAAGCTCCGTCATTACCTGATTGTCGGGAAGCGGCGGAAAAGCATCAACACTCGAAGCGTAAACAAGTCTGCGGACATTGCATCTCTGACAGGCTCTTACTACGTTCTTTGTTCCGTTGACGTTAACTCTCCATGTGAGATCCTCCATACCGGGGTTGATATCAATAACTCCGGCAAGATGGTAAACAACGTCAACACCCTCAAAAGCCTTGTCAAGCGATTCGGAATCGGTAACGTCACCGTAGACCTTTTCGCAGTCAATGCCGTCAAATACGGGAACATCTTTACGGATAAGAATACGCACCTTTTCGCCGCTGTCAACAAGCTCCTTCAAAAGCGCATAGCCGATATGACCCGTTGCACCCGTGATAAGACTTATTTTTTCCATGACTTATTCTCCCTTCATTTCAAGAAGCTTCTGCTTTCCAGTAAAGGCATCAACGGAAAGCTTAACGGAATCAAAGATAGCTGATTCTATATCGTCCTCCTGAACGCCGAGAGAAACGCTCCATTTTTTATTGATAAATGTGTTCATGCACATGATATCAGCAAGATAAACCGCATTGATGCCCGACTCGACATTGCGCTTTTTGTACTCGTTCATCATGTAAACGCCGAATGCCTTGAACATCCACTTTGCTATATGAATGATCTTTCTGTTCGGCTGTCCCATAGCCCTGTGAACGATGCGAAGGAACTCGTCCCATGTGAGGTTATAATAGCCTATCGGATATGCATTGCCGCCGACATTCTTCTCGGCTGCTCCTACGATAGCTTCGCCAACCTGACGAACGGTAACCATAGCTGTGCCGCCCTTAGGATACATTGTTGTCTTGCCCATGTTTGTAAGCTGCTCAATAAGAATTACCCAAACAGGCTTTCTGCCCGGCTGAGTGCCGAAGATATACGGAAGCTCAAGCACGGCAACGTCCATCTCGCCGTCCTTTGCAAATGAAAGAGCAACCTCCTCCTGCTCGATACGGCTTCTTATATAGTGATGCTTCTTTGTAAGCTCCATCTCCGGGAATTCTTTTGCGAAATAAGCAAAGTAAGAGCCGAGGATAACACTCTTTTTTATACCGACCTGCTTTGCAATTGTAAGAAGATGTCTTACAGGCTCGATATTGTACTTTCTGTATGCCTCATAAACAGGTGCCGGGAATTCAACTCTCTCGTCAACGCCCGCTGCAAATACGAAGCAGTCGCAGCCTGTCATCATTCCAACAAGCTCATCATCGGAAAGCTCAAGATAGTTGCCGAAAACAAGCTCCATCTCCTCGGGGATCGGTGCTCCCTCGGGAAGCGGAGGAAGGGCAACTGATTTTACGGAATGGCCTCTTTTAATGAACTCTGCAGCGGCTGCCGAGCCGAGAAGACCAGTGCCGCCAATCATAAACACTTTCATAATATTCACCTATAGGGCACCGTTTCCGATGCCCCGTTATCCTTTCTGAATTTACCAGTTGATTGTGAAATCGGACTCAATGCCGAACGGCGCATTGACATTGTTGCCTGCAACAGTTACGTCAAGCTCCCACACATAGTAATAGTTGATATGCGTAACATTTCCCGTCTTAGGGTCAATCGTTGCTACGATTTTACCGTTGCGATATGCTATTTTAACGTTGCCGTCAAGCGTTGACTTGAGCGGGCCTGCGTTGTCAAGAATCGTTGAAACCTGAACGATATTGAACGCCTTACCGTGGTTTCCTGCTCCGTGAGTCGGATTGGTTGAGGCTGCGTCCGGCTTAACATGGATCGTTATAACATACTTGCCGTTCTTCTCGGCGAGAGTTGCACTTGAAATGTTAGCTGTTGTAAGCTTTGACGACCAGTTTTCGTTTTCAACAGGGAACAAAGCTTTCATATCAGCCTTGGAGAGCTTGCGGTTTGTGTCGCCCTTCTTCTCGCCCATGTTCTTCTTAACGAGTGAATTGATAACTCCCGAAAAGCTCTTAAGCATACCCTTAAGAGTAAATGTACCCGCCTGAGAATTCTTCTCGTAGTTCTTTACGCCGCCCTTGGAGCTTGTCTTAACCTTATTAACCGATGTGTTGAAATAGCTAAGAATTTCAGCCTGAGTTGAGGGCTTTGAAGATGCAGGCTTGTTTGCCGAAGCGCTGCCGCCTGTATTTCCGCCTGCGCTCGGTGTTGCCGAACCGCCGTTATTTGCGTCTGCGGCCGTGCTGTCGGGCTCGCCTGTTGCCGGGTCCGTCGGAGTCTCCGGTGTAACAGAAGAATCGCCCGGTATAACGTCACCCGAACCGCTGCTTCCGTTTGAACCGCCGCTGCCGTTTGAAGCTGATGATGCCGGAGCATATTTTGCCGCCTCAACCTTTGCGTCGGCAAGTTTATTTGTTCCGAGAACAGATGAAACGCAGACTGCAACAACGCAGAGAAAGGCCGTAATGCATGTAACTACTGTTTTTTTCATATATATCACTCCTGTATTTTTAAATACTTATTTCTCGCCGAAATCCTTGAAGATATCCATGCCGTAAACGTTGTGCTCGTCCTTGGTGTGGTTCGGATACCAAACCTGAGCGAAGAACGGATTCTTCTTTGCAATTTCGTCGTAATTCCACGGAATCGGATCGCACTCCGGGCACCAGTGACCGCCGTTGAGAACAAGGTTCGGCGTCATCTCAAATGTATGACCGAATGCACACTGCCACTTGAGCGGTGTGAAAAGGTCGCCCTTCGTCATGCTCTCACTCAGGCACTTGCCGCCCCTGAACTCCGCAGCCTTCTTCATATCGTCAAGGTCAAGCTCGGACTGCGGCTTTGTCTCGTCATAGCCGTGGTCAAGATATGTCGGAGTCATGGAGGCCTTCTTTATCTCAAACTTATCCCAGGTCTTGGGGATGTTCTTCCAATCCTCATATGAGCCGTAATATGCGCTGATACGCTCGGGGACTCTGTTCTTGATCCAGTTCATTGTACCGAATACTTCCTTGTTTGCAAGGCCCTCCATAAGGAACTTCTTAACAAGTCCGCCGGGAGCAAGCTTAGAAAGCTTGTAGAACTTCGGCAAGGTCTTTGACATATCGTCAAAATACTTCTTGATGGGAACATTGTGTCTGAAGTGGAGGTAATTCTCAAGCTTGTCGGAGTCGGCATAATACTGACCGTGGAAGTTTTTGAGAATGAACCAGTTCGGTGCAAAGAGCTTCTTCGGTGAACCCATGCCGATTGCGCCGAGAAGATACTCCTCAAACTCAAAGTTTGTGATGCGGTACTGCTCGCCCGAACCGATGTTATAGAACTTTCTCCAGAAATCCTCGGGAACGGAATCCTCGCAGACATTTGCAAGAAGAAGTCCCGAATCCTCGATAGTTGCCCACTCAAGAACGCCGTTGATTGGAACGTGGAACATTATCGGGTCAATGTTCTTGAGGATACCCGGATAAAGGATACCCGACTGACGAAGCGATACCCAATACTTAAGTCCCGACTCTGCGATAATATGCTCGGCTCTAACCTTGCTTACGGCATAGTGATCGTAAATGCTGATTTTAATTGGGTCACCCGTTCTGCCCCAATGGATGGGCGGATTACGGTCGCCGGTCTCTGCAACCGTTCCTATGTAAACGACCTTGATTGCGTCCGGATCGGGCTGAGCCTTAACGGCGTCAACGATGTACTGCATAGCAGTCGTATTGGTCTTGATTGTTCTCTTCGGGAAATAGTCGGCAGCCGGAGAAACCATTCCGCCGACGTGAAGAACGATGTCCGAGCCTGTTACACACTTGCGAACATCATCGTAATTTGTAAGGTCGCCCCAAACAATTTTGACGGCAGGATCGTTCTCGTAGTCCTTGAACTTGATGCGATTCTTTTCGCTTCCTCTGAGGAGAAGAACAAGGTTGTACTTATCCTTTCTCTTATAAATCTCCTTAAAACCGGCATATCCCATATTACCTGATGCACCGGTCAAAAATACGGTTTTTTTGCTCATCATAATCCTCCCAATTTATAAATAAATAACTCTTTAAGCAACCGTCGATTAAAGCACAGCACGCAGCGCTTCAATCCAAGCTTCGGTCACTCAATGTCTATTTTATTATAGGTCATTTCACGCTTCGTTGTCAAGCATTTAAACGTCAATTTCGACAAAATATTAACATGCCGTGAAATTAAACAGGATATAATTACTGTTTGAAATTCTTTACACGTCCTATAACAAAAGCCGCCTGCAAAAAGCAAGCGACCTTTTATGTTTTATTAAGCAAATGTGTGCGATAATTGCATTAAACTATTTTTGCGATAATCTGACTTTCGTATTCGCTGTCGTGAAGCTCGCCGAGATCCGAACTGTACGCTTCATGCACCATTTTGTTCCTGACGGGAACCTTTTTCTTCGCTTTCATGCGATACCACTCATATTCAACATCAACATGACCGATATCTACCGCCTGATAGCCGAGCTTATGCAAATCATAGGCAAGGCAGGTTGCCGCAGGGCCGAGAGCCAAAAGAATGAGTACGTCTTTATCGAGTTTTTTTGCCTCATCAAGAATTTCGTCATACTTTGAAAATGCCTGCCTTGACGGGCCGAGAATACGCTTTATAGATTTTGCGTTGTCGAGCAGATCGTTACCGACGCCGAGACGGCTCATTTCGCCCTCGATTATCACAACGTCTCTGCCGTCCCATATCTTCTTGATATGCTCAAAGATCTCGCTGCTTTCCTCCTTGTGCCGCAAGCCGATATACTGACGTGTCATGGAAGCGTTATAATATTTCTTGCCCTTGATAAGGTACTTATACCAAACGCCTCTGAATCGGGCAAGATGCTTTTTCCAATGACCGTTTGTCACATCGTCGTATCTTTCTTTGTTCTCAAAGATATCGGCAATTCCTATCATAAGACCGTCAACGTCGCTCGACAGAACCTCTCGCATTTTGTCTCTTATTTTTTTTGAATTATCCTGAAACGAGATATCCTTTCCGGCCGCAAGCTTGATTTCGCCGTCGCCGAAACGGGCAATTGACCTTTTATTATTTACAATTTCATCAATTGTGTCATCAACCGAAGCAACATGCGGAACTTTTGTAAATTTTCGGTAAAAAAAGTCCTTTATACGCCAAAACGTATCTTTGATTTTCAGCCACGTCTTAACAAGAATATCTATTATTTTTACGATAAGCTGTTTCAAGCCGTTCACTCTCCGATAGCTTACTTTTCTTCCTCGTCACGGTATTCGTGATTTGTTGCGTCGGTATCAATCATTCCGTTATCCTCCGGAATGATGATTGCAAGCATGATGTAAACTATAACTCCCGGGAAGCCGCCCGTGAAGAACGACACAAGAGCATAAATAACTCTTACGATCGTCGGGTCGATTCCGATAAAATCGGCAAATCCTGCACATACGCCGCTGAGCATTTTGTTGTTTGTACTTCTGTAAAGCTTCTTGTTTTTCATATCTATCATCCTTTCTGAATTTTAGCCGCAGTTATTGTGTTTTGCATGAGCGTCGCAATCGTCATAGGGCCGACTCCGCCCGGAACAGGCGTAATATAGCTCGCCTTTTCTTTGCACGCTTCAAAGTCAACATCGCCGCAGAGCTTGCCGTCCTCGCCGCGGTTTATTCCGACATCAATTACAACAGCGCCGTCCTTAATCATATCCGCAGTAACAAATCCCGCTCTGCCGACTGCGGCAACAACAACGTCCGCCTGTGAAACGAGTTCTTTAAGATTTTTCGTGTGCGAATGGCAGACCGTTACGGTTGCATTCTCTTTGAGCATGAGCATCGCCATAGGCTTGCCGACAATGTTGCTCCTGCCGATTATGACGCAGTGCTTGCCGTCAAGGCTTATATTTTCATACTTTAACATTTCCATAATTCCTGCCGGTGTGCACGGAAGGAAACTGTAGTCACCTATCATGATATGCCCTACGTTTTCGGGATGAAAGGCGTCAACATCCTTTTCGGGCTTGATTAGATTGAGTACCTCTTTTTCATTGAGGTGCTTTGGCAGCGGAAGCTGGCAGAGTATGCCGTTCACGCTGTTGTCATTATTGAGCTTTTCAACGAGCGAATTAAGCTCCTCCTGCGTTGCATCGGTGGGAAGAAGATATTCAAGCGAACGGATTCCGCAGAATTCGCAAGCTTTTTTCTTGTTGTTTACATATACTCTCGAAGCCGGATCGTCGCCGACGAGTATAACTGCGAGGCAGGGCTCAATGCCGTCCTTTTTCATTTCACTCACCTGTGCGGCAACTCTTTCTTTGACCGCAAGTGAAATTTCTTTACCGCTGATTATCTTGTACATCACTGACCTCCGCTTCTTTCTCTTCCTCTTTGCTTTCCTTTTCCTCCGCCTGCTTTTTCAGCTCGTCCTCAAGGAAATAATCTACGCCGTCAATCGGCTTTGGATGTTTCTTGTACTTGACAAGCAGACAGATAAGAATAACAAGGCATACAACGGCGAGGACAGCCGAAAGCACCTGTGAAACTCTGACCGTTGTACCTGTGATATAAAGGCTGTCCGTTCTGAAACCTTCAACCACCGCTCTTTCCGCACCGTACCATACGCCGTAGGTAAGGAAAATCTGTCCGCTGAATTTTCTTGCCTTTCTCGTGATGATATAGAGCACGACAAATCCGAGCAAGCACCAAACCGATTCATAAAGGAATGTCGGGTGAACAGCCCTTTCCGGATCCATTGTGATTCCGTTTGCGCTGAGCTTGTATGAATTCTCCGTTATGTAACGGGCAATTTTTTCGCTCCACATGCCCCATGGCATATCCGTGTTTGTGCCGAATGCCTCTTGGTTGGCGAAATTGCCCCAACGGCCTATTCCCTGACCTATCAAAAGGCTCATGGACGCAATATCCATAAGATTCCAGAAATTCATCTTGCGCACTCGGCAAACAATGAACGCTGCGATTATACCGCCGATTATACCGCCGTAAATCGCAAGTCCGCCGTTCCAAATGTAAAGGATCTCAATAGGATTATCCTTGTACCTGTCCCATTCAAAGATGCAATAATAAAGCCTTGCACCTAGAATTCCGAAAATTGTCGAATAAATAAGCACATCGAGCATCTTATCAATGCTCATTTTCCATTTGTAAGCCATTCTGCCGCCGAAAAGCACTGCAAGCAAAAATCCGAAGGCAATTATCGCTCCGTACCAGCGGATTGTGATATCGTGGCCGAAAAGGGAGAATTGAGCAAGGATTGAGGAGACCTCAAATCCATGCTCTATGCCGTTAAAATACACTGTTGTAGTGTCCATAGTATCAACTCCGATCAGTTGGGATTTATTACGGAAAGAACGCTGCGGTTTTCGTCAAGCGTCTTTTTAAAGATATCATTAACGTCATCAAGCGTAACGGTTTTAAAAATTTCAAAATCGGTGAAAACATCTTCGCCGGCAAAGTATGAAACAGCCATGTTATTCGCAAGACCCTCAATGTCGTTCATGCCCATTATCATTCTGCCGTAAAGCTTCTTCTTTGTTCTTTCAAAGGCCGTTTTGTCAAAGCCGGTCTCTCTGAATTTTCCGATTTCTCCGACTATCTCCTCGGCAACCTTTTTCGGATCATTACTTTCACCTGCGAAAAGCACGCACGAATAGCCGAAGCCGGTAAAATATTCAAAGCCGAAGCTGTTATTTATAAGCTTGCCGTCAAAAAGTCTCTTATAAAGCTCCGAGGACTGACCGGAAATCATATCGAGGAGAATTTCCATAGAAATTTCCTCCTTAGTCGTGCGCTCGGGAGTATCCCAGCTCTCCTTGAAGCCGAACATGAACTGGGGCGTTGCAACCGAGAGCTTTTCTTCAATATAGCTGTCAATGACCTCTTCCGGTTCGTCGATGACCTTACGCTGAGCCATTTTGCCCTCAACAGGCTTGAGCACCTTGTCGGCAACCTCGACTATCTCATCAACATCGGCATTGCCTGCAACGGCAAGAACCATGTTATGAAGATTGTAGAAGTTGTCATAGCAGCCGTAAAGCGTTTTCGCCGTGATCTGAGCAATCGATTCCTGCGTGCCCGCAATATCAATTCTTACGGGCAGATTGTGATACATCGTTCTAAGACAGTTGAACATGACCTCCCAGTCGGGAGCGTCCTTGTACATGTCGATCTCCTGACCGATAATTCCCTGCTCTTTTTCAACCGTAGCCTGTGTGAAATACGGATTCTGAACAAAATCGAGAAGAATTTCAAGATTCTTTTTGAAATTCGCCGAGCAGGAAAAAAGATATCCCGTTCTTTCAAAGCTTGTATATGCGTTCGCCGAAGCGCCCGTTTTGGCAAAGCGCTCAAATGCGTCAAGATCCTCGCTTTCAAAAAGCTTGTGTTCAAGGAAATGAGCCGTTCCCTCGGGAATTTCCTTAAATGATCCGTCGCTCATCTGAATCATCGTGTCAATCGAACCGTACTTCGTTGCAAAAATCGCATACGTGCTTGAATAATTCTCCTTGGGCATGACAAGAATTTTCAAGCCCGACGGATGGTCTATATCGTAGTATTTTTCATTGAGGAGCTCGTTCCTGACTTCTTTAATATTCATCATTCTGCCGCCTCCCCGCTTGATTTAAGCATAAATATTGTGTCAAGCATTATTGTCTTTGCCGCTCCGACGACCTCAGACCTGTTAACATTTCTGATCTCCTCGGCATAAGCCTCGGGAGTTTTCAGCTCCTCGCGGAGTATCTGTGATGCGTACCACGCCGTTATCTCCTCCGGTGTATCGGAATTGCCGAGAATAGTATCCGTAAGGCTCTTGATTGAAGAAGAGTAATCCTCGTCGGAAAATTCGCCCTCTGCGGTCAGTCTGAGCTGATTGATTATCTCATTCTTTGCCTTTTCTTCGTTTGCGTCCTCAATTCCGCTTTGAACCATTACGATTCCCTTTGAATTAAAGAGCGCCGCCGAGCAATAATAGCAAAGGCTCATCTTTTCCCGAACCACTGAGAAAAGCTTTGAATAGGTTCCGCCGCCGAAGATATCAACGGCAACCCTCATAGCCGGCATCATGTCGTCCTCGCTTCTCATTCCGGTTCTGAAGCCCATAACAAGCTTGCCCTGCTTGAGAGGCATTGTCTCGCAAACGTATTCGGGCTTCGGAAGTCCCGAAACAAATTGAGTTTTTATCTCAACGGGATTTCTTTCGATTTCAGAAAATTTATCCTTAATAAGTTCAGCCACGGGCTGAGGATCCATGCTCGAAACCATAGTTATCTGAACGGTTGCTTTTTCGAGCACGTCACGCCATGCGGAATAAACATCAGCTGGTGTGAGTGCTTTAACCTCGTCTACCGAGCCGAGACGGTTGATTCCGTAGGCTTCATCGGCAAACATGAGCTGTTCGCATCTGAGCATGGCATAGCGGCGCTTGTCATTCTGCTCGTTCTCGATTGTCTCAACAAGCAGACGCTTCTCCTGCTCGATTATATCCTCCGGAAAGCTTTTGCCCTCGGTTAGAGGATCAAAAATCATTTCGGCAAGAAGCTGTGCACACTCAAAAGCAACCTTATCGCCGTCGAGAGCAAAGCGGTCGTCAATGGCAGTCATACTGAAGGAAAGAATTTGAGCCTCTCCCCTTTTGAGAATGCCTGCCGAAACAGAAGCCCCGTAAAGCCCGTCAAGCACACGGTTGAGAGAAGTAAAATCAGGATATTTTGCACATCTGCGTGAAAACATGAACGGCAAAATCGCCCTTGCCGAAGCGCTCTTATCAAGCGGCATCGCCAAGCTGATGTTCACACGGCAGGTCTTGAATTTATCGGTTTTGACCGAGCAAAAGCGGACACCGTCCGCAATATTTTGCGTTGTCATAAGTTCACTACCCTTTTCAATATAAAAATTCAGTATTTAGTATAACACATTATTGACGAAAATAAAAGTATTTTTATTATAATTAAATTGCCGGATTTTTTCGATTATTTTTTATTGTCTTTTCAGACACGATGCACACCGTAAAAAACGATTCGATTTTATGTTCCTTACATAAAATTCATCGCAGTGCATGATGCCCGCATTAACTCAAAGCTATTATAAAAGGGTGCCCTAAACCGGACACCCGAAATTATTTTATGATATTTACCGTTGAATTCGGATCGAAAAGATGAAGTCTGTCGGTAAGTATTCCGAGCTCGACGGTTTCGTTTGTTGTTGAGTCTGCATCTACTCTTGCCGTCAGCTTTTGACCCGAATAATCAAGATAGAGATAGCTTTCGCTTCCCATAAGCTCGCTGACCTCCAGCTTTGCCGTCAACACTTTATCCGGATTATTTTTGATAAATTTGCTGTCAACCGTGACATCCTCGGGACGGATTCCTAACTTGACGGGTTTATCGAGATACCCCGTTATCTCCTTTCGGCTTTCGAATGGGTCTGTAATGTCAAGCTCGTTGTCTGCGAGCGAAAGAACAAGCTTTCCGTCACGCTTTAATACGGTTGCGTCAAGGAAATTCATCTGCGGCGATCCGATAAAGCCTGCGACAAACATATTCTGCGGATGCTTATATAGATTTTGCGGCGAATCGACCTGCTGAATTACTCCGTCCTTCATTACTACGATTCTATCGCCCATTGTCATTGCCTCGGTCTGGTCATGGGTAACATAAATGAACGTAGTGCCCAAGCGCCGGTGAAGCTTTTTTATCTCTGTTCTCATATTCGTTCGCAGCTTTGCGTCAAGGTTAGAGAGCGGCTCATCGAGCAGAAATACAGACGGAGAGCGCACCATTGCTCTGCCGAGCGCAACGCGCTGACGCTGGCCTCCCGAAAGTGCTCTCGGCTTCCTTTTTAAAAGATGCTCAATGTCGAGAACCTTTGCCGCCTCACGAACTCGGCGATCAATTTCGTCCTTAGGAATTTTTCTCAATTCAAGGCCGAATGCCATGTTTTTATAAACCGTCATGTGTGGATAAAGAGCGTAGCTTTGGAATACCATTGCTATATCCCTGTCCTTGGGCGCAACATCATTCACTACACGGTCGCCGATTTTCAGTTCACCCTTTGTTATGTCCTCCAGTCCGGCTATCATTCTCAGCGTTGTTGACTTGCCGCAGCCTGACGGACCTACAAGAATAATGAACTCCTTATCGGCGATTTCAAGGGAAAAATCATTGACTGCCGTTGTGCCGTCATCGAATATTTTATATACATTTTTCAAACTGATACTTGACATAATTTATCCTTTCACGGCTCCTGCAACGATGCCCTTGATAATATATTTCTGACACAAAAGATAGAAAACGACGATAGGTATAATCGAAAGCACAAGCATTGCCATCATTGCACCCATATCAATTGAACCGTAGCCGCCTCTGAGATACTGAACGGCGATGGGAATGGTTTTGTATTCGCTGCCGATGAGAAGATACGGGAGCAGATAGTCGTTCCAGATCCACATTGCGTCAAGAATTGCGACTGTTATCGCCGTCGGCTTCATTATCGGAAACACGACGTAAAAAAACGTTTGCAGCGGACTGCACCCGTCTATCATTGCCGCTTCTTCAATCTCAAGCGGAACGGATTTCACAAAGCCGCAGAACATGAAAACCGCCAGTCCCGCACCGAAGCCGAGGTAGACGATTATGAGTCCCCACGGCTTATCAAGCCCGAGGTCGGCAACTGTTTTCGTCATGGTGAACATTACCATCTGGAACGGAACTATCATTGAAAAAACAAAGATATAATAAAGCGCCTTTGTAAATTTATTCTTTACTCTGACAATGTACCACGCCGTCATGGACGTAAAAAGAACAATTGCCGCAACAGAGAACACCGTTATGAAAAGCGACCAGCCGAAAGCGGCGGGAAAACCCGTTTTCTCTATTCCTCCGATGTAGTTTTCAATCCCCGAAAAGGTCTCGGCATTTGGAAGCGCAAACGGGTCGTCGCTGATAAAAAACTTGCCTTTGAACGAATTATAAAGAACGATTATTATCGGTGCAAGGAACGCCGCACTTGTTGCGATAAGGAATATATACAGCAGAACTCTGCCTGCTTTTTTTGCCGTTATCCCGTTCATTGCTCCACCTCTTTGTTCCTTGTGTAAATAAGCTGTGCAAACGAAATTGCCGCAACGATGATGAAAAATATAACCGCCTTAGCCTGACCGATGCCTTCCCGTCCGATTTTTCCGTAGAAGGTGTTGTAGATATCCAAGGCGAGCATCGCCGTTTGCTTTGAGGGCGCACCCGCCGTGAGTGCTAAATTCTGATCGAACAGCTTGAAGGAATTCGTAATCGTCAGAAAGAGGCAAATCGTAATTGACGGCATGACAAGCGGCAAGGTAACATGTCTGAGCGTCTGAATTCTGTTGGCACCGTCAACCTTTGATGCGTCCTGCAAATCCGAGGGAATATTTTGAATTCCGGCGATATAAATTATCATCATGTAACCGATAAGCTGCCAGTTCATCATAAAAACGAGTCCCCAAAAGCCGTATTTTGCATCATAAGTTATTGTTACCCCGAAATTTTGAAGAACTCCGTTTATTATCATCTGCCATATATATCCGAGCACGATTCCGCCGATAAGATTCGGCATAAAAAAGACCGTTCTGAAAATGTTCGTACCCTTGAAGCCCTTTGTCAAAAGCGTCGCAAGCCCGAATGAAATTAGATTTATCGTGATGACCGACACGGCCGTGAACTTGACGGTAAACCATAGAGCATTGAGAAAATCCCTATTTGAAAAAGCCTTGACGTAGTTCGCAAAAGCAACCCATTTTGCATCAAGTACGGTCGTGAATTCCGTAAACGAAAGGCCGAGACCGAGGATAAACGGCACGGCAAAAACAATTGTGAATGCCGCAAGAGTCGGTAAAACGAATACCGGGAACCATTTTTTCAGTGCCATATTATCCTCCCCTCATTTATGATTTTGCCGATTTCCAGCCGTCGACCGTGACTTTTTTAACATCATCGAAGCTTTTGGTGCCCTGCACATATTCAAGCAACGCATTTCCGAAATCGTCTTTAAACTCCTGGCTCGGGAAAGAGTTGAAAACCCATTCCACCGTTGTTTTGTCTTTTTCCATCCACTTGATAACCTCTCTTGCAAGCGGATCGTCGGGTCTTTCGTTTTCCTTAAAGGTGTTGAACGGAGAAATAAAATCAAGTTTGTTTACCGCATAATCCTTGCCGGTTTCACTTGAAAACAGCCACTCAAGAAATTCAACGGATGCCTTTTGCTTTTGTTCGGATACATTTTTGTTAATTGCAAGATAATTTTCCGTACCGATACAAAGCCCCTGTTTTTCTTCGCCGTCGATTCCGATATAAATCGGAAGATACTTAATATCGTCCGCCTTGACCGTATTTCCTTTGACCTTTGAAATCTGCTCCCACGCCCAGTTGCCGTTCTGAACCATTGCCGCCTTGCCGAGCGCAAATTCGGACATTGAATCTTCAACCGATTTGCCCGAAAGAAGTCCCTTCTCTGTTGTGGAATTGTTGATATAAAGGTCAAAAACGTTCCTGAAATTATCCGCATATTTAAAATCAATCGTTTTTGCATTATAAGCTGTCGATATTGCCGATTCGTCACTTATGTCTTTCATTTCATAATAAATCGGCATATTCAAAAGATGAGTAGTCCAGCGCCATTGCTCTCCGCCCGACATCGAGGTTGAAGCAAAAACTCCGTCAATGCCAAGCTCCTGCTTATGCTTTGTCATGTCCTCAACAACCTCTTTGAGAAGCTTAAAGCTTGTGATTTCCTCCGCCTTTGAAATGCTCACGGCTTTATCTTTAAGAGCAAAGTATTTTTCCATGATAGCGTTGTTGTAGATGATTCCGTATCCCTCGACAACATAAGGGATTCCGAAGACTCCGCCGCTGTTTTTGATGGCAAGGTCTTTATCCGAGAGATAGTCATATAGCTTTGTGTCACTCAAATCCTTACAGTATTTTGCCCAGGACTGATATCCGACCGGGCCGTTTATCTGAAAAATCGTCGGAGCGTCCGACTTTGCGATCTCCGATTTAAGCGTTGTCTCATAGGTGTTGCTGGCGGCGGTGACGACCTTGACCTTGACGCCCTTTTCAGCCTCATATTTTTGAGCTATTTCCTTGTAGATATCCGCAATTTCCGGCTTGAAATTGAGAAAATAAACCGTGTTGTCCGCCTTTGCGCTGTTCATGTCCGTTTCATTCTTTTTGCCGCACGCCGAAACGGTAAACAGAAGCACGGCGGCAGTTAAACAGGCAATGATTTTCTTCATCGTATTTTCCTCCTTTTTCTTTGGTAATCATTGATTACTCTTTTATAATTTTTAACACAAAGACGCGCCTTTATTCAAAAATAACACGGTAGATTGTTGACTATTTTTAAATGTTTGATATAATTAAAATAAAAATAACGGGAGGTTTTACCTATGGTTAAGCACATTGTTTTTTGGAATGTCAGAAATGACGATCAGAAGAAGCACAACATGGAAGAGATGAAGAAACGTCTGACTGCGCTTGTGGGCAAGGTTGACGGGCTTATCAGTGCCGAAGTCGGTTTCAATTTCAACGAAAAGGGTTATGATCTTGCTCTTTATTCGATCTTCAAGGACAAAGCTGCTCTTGACGGCTATCAGGTACATCCCGACCATCTCAAGGTCAAGGAATTTGTTCATTCTGTAATCACCGACAGAGCGGTCGTTGATTTTGAATTTTAAGAGGCGACGGCTACAGATAGACATAGACCTATATGTGCGGAAACATTACCGCAAAGTCGGCATTTGCTGAAATGGACAAAAGGAAGTGGATAAAATGAAAACTTCAAAAAAGATTATTTCCGTAATTTTGTCGGTTATCGTTGCGATTTGCATTTTGGGCGGAATATTTTATTCCGTTGATAAGAAGCGGATCGGTAGCAACGAAGAACCGATTTTTGCCGTTAGGGTTTTCACCCTCAAGGACGGCGGAACCAAGGAATATTACGGCTTGGGCTACAAAATAATAATTTACAACAAAATGGGCGAAAACGGCGAGATTGAAAAGGATACCCGAGAAATCGGCTCGTTTATGCTCAAATATGAATAAAAAACGACCTGAACGAAAGCTTTATCTGACGCTAAGGTTTAAAAAATATTTTTAGCTGTCGCATAAGGCAAATAGCTTTTTATTGAGGTAAAGGAAAAAACCTCAATTGTAAATGTCATTTAACAGCCTTCCCCTTGAGGGGAAGGTGGGCGGCGGATTGCGCCGCTCGGATG
>ENA-OUQC01000149-OUQC01000149.1-human-gut-metagenome-genome-assembly--contig:-NODE-149-length-64005-cov-38.050477_pt1 | contig 64005 bp, 58 predicted proteins | sample MGYA00237942_ERZ548815 | MGnify/ENA primary metagenome ERZ548815 (study PRJEB26490, sample SAMN05194722) | human gut metagenome | biome: terrestrial biome; feature: human-associated habitat; material...
GACGCTCCTCGGGGCTCATGCCGGTGGCGCCGCCGGTGGAGGGGATCATGATGACATCGGGCAGCTCCTTGCGGATGGCGTCCATCACGACCCGGAAACGCTCACGATCCTGGGTGGGGGTGCCGTCGTCCTCACGAACATGGATGTGCAGGATAGCTGCGCCGGCTTCGTAGGCGGACTTGGCCTCGCGGACCATCTCCTCCACGGTATAAGGCACGGCAGCATTCTGCTCCTTGGTGACCTCAGCGCCGCAGATAGCAGCGGTAATAATCAGCTTTTCCATATCCTCAGCTCCTTACTTCTCGATCTTTTTGCGCTGGCAATCCTTGGGGGTGACGCAGGTGCCGTGGGCGCGGCAGACCACAACAGGCTCGGCCAGAACGTCAGCAGCGGAAGCGCTGATGTCGGGACGGGACACGATGACCTTGCGAGCCTCGAACTTCATGGTGCGGGAGGTGTTGCCGATCTTCTCGATCTCGCCGTAAGCCTCGATGTAATCGCCGGCATACACGGGAGCCAGGAACTCGACGTTGTCATAAGCGCAGAACAGGCCTTCGTCACCGTCGCACTTGATCAGCAGCTCGGTGGCGACATCACCGAACAGGTGCACCATGTGGGCACCGTCCACCAGGTTTCCGCCGTAATGAGCATCCTTGGCGCTCATACGCAGACGCAGCAGAGAAGTCATCTTTTCCATGATAAATTCCTCCTAAAAAATGTTTTTTTACAGAGTTTCTTATAACGCCGGCCATGCGGCGCCTTTCGGGCATGAAAAAAGGCGCTACTGGTCAAGTCGATGACCAATAGCGCTCCATGTCTGCAAAGAACATGACAGTTGCGCCGCTTACACGGCACACCCAGGAGCACGCCGCAGGATGTGCGCACACCTTCGGCGAAAAACCCCTTCGCCGACCTCCATTGGGCCCCCTGCCGCCCCGAAGCCGACTACCCTGTTTTTCGCACCTCTATTGTCTGTTATATGGAATTCTGCACTTCAAATTATAATACAATCAGCGGATTTGTCAAGGCATGATTGTGAGAAAAATGACAATAATTTTTTGGAGTGATGCGACAAAATTTTCATTGTTTCGGGGCAGGAAAAAACGGAGGAAAAACAGGCAAAAACAAGGGGGTGCGGTGAGGCGGGCGGGGGGTTGGAAATGCGGTGCAGGGGGAGTACGGATTGCCACACCAGCGTGCGCGCTGGTTCGCAATGACATGTTACAGGGAAGTGCGGCGCATATCGGGCGGCGGAGTGTGGTCACCCCGCCCTACGGAGGGCTTGAAGTGTCTACGGCGGGGCGTCGGGGACGCCGCCCCCTACGCAGGACAAGATGATTTTCACAAAAAATGTCATTCCGAGGAGCACAGCGACGTGGGAATCCGTTTTTCCCGTGTGGCAAAGGTGCAGCGTAGGGGTATTACGGATTGCCACACCAGCCTGCGGGCTGGTTCGCAATGACATTTTTGGGAAGCGCGGCGGTGGTCGGCGGCGGCACACATGGGTGCCGCCCTACGGGGGCATATCAAGGAGTGCAGTGGAACGGGGCAACGAGGACGCCGTCCCCTACGGGGGCATGGTTGGGGATGCGAGGCAGGCGGGCGGGGTAGGACGCCGTCCCCTACGGCTGCGGGGTGGGCGGGACGATGTGGGGATCGTCCCCCACGGGGGCATAACGGGGCATGAGAGAAGGGGCAGCCGTGAGCCGCCCCTTCCTTTTTCATCTATTCAAATCAATAATTCTCCTCGATGAGATGCAGGATCTCCGGCTTCAGGGAGAGCATACGGCAGATGTTCAGAGCGTCACGGGGGCAGTCGGACTTGCCCTCCACGCGGTACAGGCCGTAGTTCATATGGCGGGCGATGACGCGGATGCCGTCTTCCCCGCTGACGGCCAGCTCCCGACGGATGGCCTCCGGGTCAATGTCGCGGAGGCCGATGATCTGGTAGTGGGCATGGCCGCAGTCAGCCACCTTGTCATAGTGGGTGGTGAGGAGGGAGATGGCGTTGACATGGTTCAGATATTTCGTCACGGCCTGCACGATGACGGCGCCCTCGTCGGGGTTGGTGCCGCGGGCGAACTCGTCCAGCAGGAACAGCGAATAGCCCTGCTCCACCTGCGCGAGCGCCTTCTGGAACTGCACGATCTCCGAGCCGAAGCCGGAAAGGCCGGACTGGATGGACTGCATATCCTCAAAGAGCATCAGCACGCTCTCGAACAGGGGCATTCTCGCCGCCTTGGCGCAGACGAGGAAGCCCGCCTGCATCAGCAGCACGTTCAGCGCCACCGTCTTCATGGCAACGGACTTGCCGCCCATGTTGGCGCCGGTGATGACCGTGGCGCCGCGCTCCAAGGAAATGGACACCGGCACGAAGCTGCGCCCCTGCTCGCTGAGCAGGTCGCAAAGCTCGGGATTCACCATGTCCGTCAGCTCCAGCTCGCCGTCGGTGATCTCCGGCATAACGCCGCCGTAGCGCACGGCAAACAGGGCTTTCTGGATGATGAAATCCAACCGGCCGGCGCTCTCGGCGTCCGCCAGCATATCCTCCGCCAAGGGGGCAAGACGGGCGCCCATGTCGCGGCGGATCTTCGTTTCCTCGCTCTCCTCCTCGGCGCACACGCGGGTGCGCTGCAGGCGAAGGTCGTCCTTTTCGGCGTCGGTCTTCGCCTCGTGGAGCTTTTCCTCCAGCTGCTTTTTGGTGCGGCGGATCTGGCGGAGATTCTCGGTCATGCTGTCGGGGATATAAAAGCCGCGGGAGCGGGTGTTATCCGGATCCAGAATGTCCAGAGCGGGCTTTGGATCGTGGAAGGACAGGCCGCGCAGGGGCGCTTCCTCGGTCAGCTGAGCGTACAGCGGCAGCAGGCTCTCCAGACGCTGCAGGTAGCCCTTGATCTCGAACAGCTCCACATGATCCGGCACCTCGCCGTCGCGGCAGCGACGGATGGAATTGCGGATGTCCTTCATCTGGCACAACAGGATACATATTTTATCATACACGCCCTTGAGCTGCTCGGCGTGGTCGGCGGCCTGCCGCACATTATATAATTCCGTTTCCAGCTCGGCGCGCTCGGCCGGCGTGTAGAACCGCAGACGGCGGATCTTCTCCTGCCCGAAGGGGCTGCAGCCGTGGAGCGTTTCCAGCGCATATTGCAGGCCGATCTGCTGCTTTTCCTCAAATCGAATGGAAATCATGCCAGTTCCTCCTTCACATTGATGACCGGCACCTTCACGCTCTGGCGCATCCGATCAATAAACTCGTCCTTATCAAACTTCCAGCCGTAGGCCGACACGGGGTTCACCGTGACACACAAAGTCTGGGCGGCATCCTTGGTCTGGAGCGTCACGTCGCGCACGGCCAGCTTGTCCAGCGTGTCGGGCTTTAAGAGCACCTTGCTGGGGTCGGCCACCACAAGGCGGCTGCTGCGGAGCAGGCCGCTGCGCAGGAGAGGGATGACCATGGTGTCCGTGAGGGCGCCGGCGATGTAAGCCTCGCCGTGCTCCTTGAGGCAGGCCTCCAGGCCGTCCGCGGCCTCGGGGGGCAGGGTGTCCGCCTTGGGCAGATCCATGAGGCGGCAGAAGTTGGCCGTGTCCTCGATGACCTTGTCCATGCTCATGTTATAGGACGCGCCGGTGCAGAGGACGATGCCGTCGGCCACGTTGCGGGCGCCCAGAGATTTGCGGCCGAGGGCGCCGTCAATGATGGACTGGGTGGCGCCCAGCTCGAAGAACATGCGGGACACCTCCCGCAGCTGCGCCGTGATGGACGGCCCGGCCAGCTGCACATAGCCGTCGCTGCGGGCGCGCATGACCACCACCTCGCCCAAGGGGGTGGGGATGCCGGTGGTGATGAGGATCTCCTTGGTCACGTCCCCCAGACGCAGCATGTCCTTGGCGGTGGCGATGAGGGTGCCGGCGGGGACGAAAATGCTGGGCTTCTCGGTGCCGGTGACCACGTCGGTGCTCTCGCCGTCACGGCCGATGGACGTAAGACCCAGGATCTGCCGGCGGCCTGTGTGCGCCAGGAGCCAGTTGAGCATGGTGGTTTTGCCGGCGTTTTTGCACATGCCCACGATGGACATGCTCTGCACCTGCTGCAGACGGCTGACCAATTCTGCTGTTGTCATATTCTCTCTCCTTCCGAGGAAATAAGCTGTCTAGTAGATAATTATACCGCAAGGAACAGGAAAAGAAAAGGGGGAAGTTTGGAGTTTTCCGGTTTCGGGGGAGGATACCTCGCCCTACGGAGGACAGGGGGATTACGGATTGCCACACCAGTCTGCGGACTGGTTCGCAATGACATTTTTTTGGGGGTGCGGCGTTTGTCGAGCGGCGGCACACATGGGTGCCGCCCTACGGGGACATATCAAGGGGTGCGGTGGAACGGGGCGTCGGGGACGCCGACCCCTACGGGGACATGGTCGGGGGGTGCGGGGCGCGGGGTATTACGGATTGCAGCACCAGTCTGCGGGCTGGTGTGGCAATGGCAGGTTTTGAGAGTGCGGTGCATCGCGGGCGGACAGAGGCGTCCGCCCCTACGCAGGGCAAGAGGTTCCATGCGTTATCGGGCGGCGGGGTGAAGGTACCCGCCCTTTTTGAGCTTTAGCAGCGCAGAGGCGAGGAAACACTTCCCCGCCTCCGCTTGCCATTTAATATTATGGATCAAATCCCTATGGCTGCAATTATACAGCCGAGCACCAGCGCCGAAGCCAACGCAAGCGCAAACAGCACGGTCACGGCTGCCCGAGCAGCCTTTGCGGCAATGCCGCCGCAGCCGCAAAGCCCCAGCACAGCCGGTACAGCAGCCGCTGCGCAGCAGACCACCGACACCCAAAACGGAAGATCCAGCACCAAAACGATACACGCCAGCCCCGAAAAGAGCAGGAATCCGCAGCCGCACAAAAGCAGCCGGCGAGCCATTTTATTGCGAACCAACAGAGCCGCCGATGTCCCGCCCGCCAGCGCTGCGATCACAAGACCAACGCCTGTGAGCAGCAGCGCCAGCAGTCCCGCCGCAAATATCCAAAACAGGATGGGTGCAAACAGCATCATGAGGTGAAACATTTTCGCTTACTCCACCGTGACGCTCTTGGCGAGGTTGCGGGGCTTGTCGATGTCGCAGCCGCGCTCCAGCGCGATGTAGTACGCCAGCAACTGCAGAGGCACCACGCCCAGCTGGGGCAGCAGCATGTCGTGAATGTCCGGAATGGTCATGACCATGGGGACATGACGGCGCATCTCTTCGGCATGGCTGCGGGTGGTCAGCGCCAGCACATTGGCGCCCCGCGCCTGCACCTCCACCACGTTGCTCATGGCCTTGTCAAACAGGGGGCCGTAGGTGCCCAGAGCGATAACCAGCGTACCCTCCTCGATGAGGGAGATGGTGCCGTGCTTCAGCTCGCCGGAGGCATAAGCCTCGGAATGGATATAGGAGATCTCCTTGAGCTTCAGGCTGCCCTCCAAAGACAGGGCATAGTCCAGATTGCGGCCGATGAAGAACACGTCCTCGCTTTTGCAGATCTGCTTTGCGATGTCGTGGATGGCCTCGGCGCCGTCCAGAATTTTCTCGATGTACTCCGGCAGGCGCTGCATATCCCGCACCATTTCGGAGTAGGTCTGGCGGTCAACGGTGCCCAGAATGTCGCCGAAGTACAGACCCAGCATATTCAGCACGGCCATCTGGGTGCTGTAGGCCTTGGTGGTGGCCACGGCGATCTCAGGGCCGGCCCAGGTATAGAGCACGTCGTCGGACTCACGGGCAATGGAGGAGCCGACCACGTTGACAATGGACAGGATGCGGGCGCCCCGCTTTTTGGCCTCACGGAGAGCAGCCATGGTGTCCAGCGTTTCGCCGGACTGGCTGATGGCGATGACCAGATCGCCCCGCTGCACGATGGGGTCGCTGTAGCGGAACTCGGAGGCCAGCACCACCTCCACGCTGCGGCGGAGCATGCGCTCCAGATTGTACTTGCCCACCATGCCCACATGGTAGGACGAGCCGCAGGCGATGATGATGATGCGGCCGATATTGCGGATGTCCTCGGGGGTCATGGTGAGATCCTGCAGGATCACGCGGCCGCCCTGCAGGCGGGCAGCGGTGGCCTCCCGAATGGCGCGGGGCTGCTCAAAAATCTCCTTGAGCATGAAGTGGGCGTAGCCGCCCTTTTCGGCGGCGTCGATATTCCAGTCCACATGGTGGTGCTTCTTGGTCACTTCGGCGCCGGTCTTGTCATAGACGGTGATGCTGTCCGAGGTCAGAACGGCCATCTCGCCGTCCTCCATATAGGAGATGTCACGGGTGTGGCGGATGATGGCGGTGACGTCGGAGGCGATGAAGTTCTCCCCCTCGCCGTAGCCCAGCAGCAGCGGGGCGTCCTTGCGGGCGGCAATGAGGGTGTCCGGCGCATCGGCGGACACGATGCCCAGGGCATAGGCGCCCTCCACGGCGTTGAGCATGCGGCGAACGGCCTCGATCATATCGCCGCACTGGTCATAGTAGTAGTCCAGCAGCTGCACCACTACCTCGGTGTCGGTCTCAGACGTGAACTGATAGCCCTTGTGCAGCAGCTGACCCTTCAGCTCCGCGAAGTTCTCGATGATGCCGTTGTGCACCAGCGCAATGCGGCCGCTGCGGCTGACATGGGGGTGGGCATTGATGTCGTTTGGCTCGCCGTGGGTGGCCCAGCGGGTGTGGCCGATGCCCAGCGTGCCGGGCAGATCCGCGCCGTCATGGGTCAGCTCCTTGAGAACCTGCAGGCGACCCTTGGCCTTTTTCACCTGCATTCCGTTCGGGCCGCTGACGGCCACGCCGGCCGAGTCATAACCACGGTATTCCAGCCGCTGCAGTCCGTCCAGCAAAATGGGGGCGGCCTGCTCACGACCTACATAACCTACGATTCCACACATATTATAATTTCCTCCTGATCGCTAAACTGATTTTTTACACAATCGTTTTTTCACAATCGGAAGGACAAACGCACAGATATTTGCCATTCCTGTCCGGCCGCAGCTTCTCTGTTTTGCGGTCGCCCGCATATTTACCGGCTGCGTGCGCACCCGGACGGTGCGGGAGAGCTTCCGCCGAAAAACTCGATACTCTCTCCTCCTCGTCGTCCCACGCAAGTGGGCGCTGGCGCTTATGATGGGGGATCCCCATGAGCCTCCTTTCCGCTCTGTGTCTGACTTTTTTGTATATTTCTACCTCAAACGGCAGATACTGCCGCAAAGGAGGTATGCCCTGTGATAACCGCTTTTTTCCGCACGGCCATTTTATACCTGCTGCTCATCGTGGGGCTTCGGCTCACCGGCAAGCGGCAGATCGGCGAGCTGGAACCTATTGAACTGGTGCTGACGATGCTGCTGTCGGATCTGGCCTCGGTGCCCATGCAGGACTTCGGCATCCCGCTGGTGAACGGGGTCATCCCCATCGTGACGCTGCTGGCCATGAGCATGCTCCTCAGCTGCGTCAGCCTGCGCAATGTGCGCTTTCGCACCCTGATCTGCGGCAAGCCCGCCATCATCATACGAAACGGGAGGCTCCAGCAGGACGCCATGCGCCACAACCGCCTGACCCTGGACGAGCTGTTCGAGGAGCTGCGCACCCAAGGCGTCACGGACATAAGCGACGTGAAATACGCCGTTCTGGAGACCGGCGGGCAGCTGTCGGTGCTGCTGCGCACGGCGGCGCAGCCCGCAACGCCGGAGCAGATGCGGCTTGACTGCGAGGACGACGTGTTCCTCCCTACCGTTATCATCAACGACGGGCGGCTGCTGCGGGGCAACCTGCGCCAGACCGGACACGACGAGGCGTGGCTGCAGGCGCAGCTTTCAGAAAACGGCGTGGACGCTCCCTCCCAAGTCTTTCTGCTGAGCATTGACGAGCGAGGGGAGATCATTTGTATTGTAAAGGATAGTGCCAAATGAGATCGCTGAGGATACCCATTTTTATCCTGCTGCTGACGATGATCCTGTGCCTGTATGCCGGCAGCAGCGTGAAGCGCTGCACGGACGGCTGGAAGCAGCAGCTCCAGACTGCCGCAGACTTTGCGGGGCGGGAGGACTGGCCGCAGGCGCAGCAGGCGCTCACCGGCCTCTACGAAAGCTGGCAGACGCAGCAGGAGTGGCTCCACATGGTCATTGCCCATCAGGAGCTGGACGAAACGGAGTCGCTGCTGCAGCGGTGCATCGCCCTCTGCCGGCAGCGGGAGGGCAGCGACCTGCAGGCGGACATGGCCGAGCTGCGCACCCAATTTACCCTCTTGGACGAGATGCAGCGGCTGACCCTGCGGAATATTTTATAGCCTATGGCGCCGGCTCACTTTTCATTCAGCAGCTTATTCAGCTCGCTCATAAACGTGTTGATGTCCTTGAACTGGCGGTACACGGAGGCGAAGCGCACATAGGCCACCTCGTCGGCCTTTTTCAGCTTATCCATGACCATTTCGCCCACCAGCTCCGTGCTGATCTCGCGCTCCAGCTTGTTTTGCAGCTCCTGCTCGATCTCAAGCGCCATGCGCTCCATGTCGGCCACCGGCACGGGGCGCTTTTCGCAGCTGCGCTGGATGCCCCGCAGCACCTTGCTGCGGTCAAAGGTCTGGCGGCTGCCGTCCTTCTTGATGACCACCATGGGCAGGCTCTCCACGGTTTCATAGGTGGTGAAGCGGCGCTCGCACTGCAGGCACTCCCTGCGGCGGCGGATGCTGCCCTCATCGGCAGGGCGGGAGTCTACCACCTTGCTCTCGGAAAATCCGCAATAGGGACACTTCATGGGTCTTGTTCCCCTCCCTTCAGGCCGCCCGATGGAGCGGCTGTTATGGTATTATATCACAACGCGTCAAGATATGGTAGCCGTTTTTCGCCGCGGCACAACATTTTCCCTCAGCGACGCACTTTTTTGAAGAACAGGAAGTAAACCAGAAGGCCGTCGATGATAAAATCATAGACACGAAAGCCCTCGAACAGGAGAAGGCTGGAGAGCACGGACACCGCCACGATGCCCACCCGCAAAAGAGCGGCAAAGGTGCCTTTTTCCTTGCTCCGCCACGCCAGATACGCCATGAGCGGCGACAGGAGGGCAAACACCGTCCAGCCGACGATGTAGCTTTTGCCGTACACCCCGTGGGTGATGATGGCCACGGCGTAATAGGTGGCCAGCATGCCCAGGCAGAAGGGCAGGATGTTGGCCATGGCGCGCCCGGGGGTGGGGCTGTAGATGGCGATAAGGGTGCCCAGAAGGATCCACACGGCCATTTGGGAGAAGATCACCCCGAGGTTCTCGGTGTATATATCCAGCAGCCGGACGGCGGCGCCTATGACCAGGCCGCACAGCAGCATGGTCAGGGGGTTGAGCAGCTTTCTCACGGCAAACACCTCGTTCCGTAAAAGTTTTTTAGGGTTCGGCTTTCATTTTACCTACCAATCGGTAGTTTGTCAAGGCATGGGCGGCGCAGAAAGCGACCCGACAGGCTCGGCTTTTCGTCCCTGTCGGGTCGCTTGACGGCGATATAATATGCTCTTACTTATTTACAGATCCATTCCCACTCATAGTATATCCTCTAAATTTAAAATGGGGTCATTAGCCGGTGCCCAGAACTACTCGGAAGGAGATCGCAGGCGGTACGGTTCCGATGATCTTGTCGTACAGCAGGGAAACATTCTTTACATACTGCTCTGCCAAGGGCTGCAGCTCCTGCGGGATCCGGTCGACGGTAAGGCTCTCTGCGCTGCCCGGGGTCATGATATACGGCAGCAGCTCCGGTGCAACATCGAGCACCAACGTGATGGCGTTGGTATAAGCATCATATTCAGGCAGAGGATACATTTTCATCATTGCGACCGTGGCGGCGTCGGCCGTACCGGTTCTGACGGTCTCCTGCGACGTATAGATCCAATGGTTGATGGCCTCCAAGGCCGCCATGGTATCATAGTAGGATCCGTTCCCCTCTTTGAAGATCGCATCCATGTAACCCGTTTCGGCTATGATCTGCTCCTTGCACGCAGAAGTATCGCAGCTCAGAAGAATGACCAAGTCGCCGGAGCTATCCAGATACGATCCGGAAAAATGCCGCCGCAGCTCGTCATCCACAGCTTCCAAATGCTCGCGGATGCTGTTGTCGCATTCCCTTGCGGCGGCGCTTCTACTGATGAAATCGGCGCTGGGGGCAGCCTCAACGACCTCGTTTTTCTGAACAATGTCTTCGGCAGAGATCACCAGCACGCCCATCGGGATCATGATGGCGACGGACAGGATTATAGCAAATAATCGTTTCATAGCAGATCTCCTTTCTACATCCATACTGTTTATCTTCCCGCATAAAGCAAAATGCGCAAACCCACCCCTACGGAGAAGCCTGCGCATTACAAACCCATGTATAAATGCTGTCAATAAAAATGGTTTGTAGCCGAGTCGGTAATTGCAAGCCATTATTATTTCCAATTTAACTGTACCAAGTATTCAAAGATGTGTCAATAAAATTTCACGAAAACATTTCAGGATGGGCGAATTTTTAATATTTCCATAATTTTGGCAAAAAAAAGAGAGAGGAACGGCTCCTCTCTCTTGGCATGTTTTCGTCCGGTATGTAGGCGCTGCTCATACCAGACGCTCATGAGGCAGCCCAAAGGACACGGCGATGGCCGCATCCACCTGCTGCATGATGTCATCCTCCACCCGTCCCATTTTTTCCCGCAGGCGCTTTTTGTCCAAGGTGCGGATCTGCTCCAGCAGGATGATGGAGTCCCGCGGCAGACCGCTGCTCTGCCCGGGCAATTCGATATGCGTGGGCAGCTTGGCCTTGCCGGTGCGGGAGGTGATGGCCGCCGCAATGACGGTGGGGCTGTGGCGGTTGCCGGTGTCGTTCTGCACGATCAGCACCGGCCGCACGCCCCCCTGCTCGCTGCCCACCACCGGGCTGAGGTCGGCATAATAGATCTCGCCTCGTCTGACAGTTGATTCCACAAGGTTCACACTCCGCCGGAAAAAAGTACCCATGGATCTGGGTCACTTTCATTGTCCCACGCAGCCGTGAAAATTATACGCCCCACGGAAAAAACCGCGCTGTGTCCGTCCCATACCAGTCTATGCCCGCCGCACGCACGTGGTGCGGTCAGAAGCGCAGCAGCAGCTCCCGCTCCGTTTCCCTGCCGTTTTCATAATACACCCGCGGCACCCGCTTGCTCACGGCGCAGGTCAGCTCATAGGGGATGGTGCCCGCCAGCTCCGCCAGCTTCTCCACGGGGTTATTCGGCCCGAAGACCTCCACCTCGTCCCCCACGTCCACCTGGGGCAGATCCGTCAGGTCGATCATGCACATGTCCATGCAGATGCGCCCCCGCTGGGGCGCGGGGCCGTAAGCCGTCATAAGGCTGCAGCGGTTGGACAGGCAGCGGAAAAAGCCGTCGGCATAGCCGTAGGGCACGACGCCCATGCGGGTGGTGCGCTCCGTTTTGAAAATGCGGCCGTAGCTGACGGAGGTGCCCGCCTCGTAGGTCTTGGTGGTGCTGACGCTGGTCATAAGGCGCATCACCGGACGCAGACCCAGCTTTTTCGCCCCGTCGCCGTAGCCATAGAGAAGCAGACCCGGGCGCACCATGTCCAGCAGCATCTCCGGCCAATAGGCCACGGCGCCGGTGTTGGCGCAGTGGCGCAGGGGGAACTTGCGCCCCAGCTTCTCCTCCACTTTTTCAATGACGGAGGTGAACAGGCGGAACTGCTCTCTGGTGTAGGCCTTGCTCTCCTCATCCGCCTCGTCGGACACGGCGAAATGGGTGAAGATGCCCTCCGCCTCCAGCCCCGGCAGGCGGCAGCTCTCACAGATGCCCTCCACGCCGGTTTCAAAGTGGCTGCCCGCCACCAGATAGCCCAGACGGGACATGCCGGTGTCCACCTTGATATGGATCTTCAGCGTGCCGCCGCAGCGCACCGCTTCGGCGCTGTACTCCAGCGCCTTGGCGCGGCAGGTGACGGCCTGGGTGATGCGGTTGCGGATCAGCAGCTCCACCTGCTCCTTGGGGGTGTGACCCAGGATCAGGATGGGCATGGTGATGCCGCCCCGACGCAGCTCCATGGCCTCGTCGGCGCTGCTCACCGCCAGATAGTCCGCCCCGCTCTCCTGCAGCACGCGGGACACCCGAATGGCACCGTGGCCGTATGCATCGGCCTTCACAACGCCCAAAAATTTCACCTCCGAGCCGATGCGGCGGCGCAGCTTTTCATAGTTCTCCTTCAGGGCGTCCAGATCAATGACCGCCCACGTTCTCCTCAGTGTAGATTCCATGGTATATCCTTCCTTTTTCTGCCAAAAGGTTTATTTTTCGTCCGCCGCTCTCTCGCAGGCAAACTGCGTGAACGTCACCGTCAGCAGCACCTGCCCGTCCCGACTCAGCTCCGCGGCATAGGGGGCAAAGCTCTCGGGCTGCACCCACAATGTGCAGGCGAACTTCTCTCCGGCGCTGCCGGATGCCTCGGTGGTGAGGAAAATGTACTCCTCTCCGCCGATCTTGTCCGTGCCCTCTCGGGTCACGAAGCCCTCCCCTGCCGCATACAAAAGCAGCGGCAGGCAGTTGGCCGCCGACAGGCTCCCGCCGTCTCCGGCCGGCCACACGCTGCCGTCATACAGCAGCTGCATCTCCTTTGCCGAGACCGTGGCGCTGAGGCCGCGCAGGATCTCCGGCTCCATGATGGTGGTGGTGGCGCCCGATTCCTTGTCATAGGCCGCCGCCACGGTGAAGGTGCGGTCGTCGGTGGGCAGATGCACCACCACCTGCGCCTCCATCTGCGCCGACTGTATGCCGGCGTAATACGCCTGCACCGCCTCCCGCTTGGAATGGCCGCAGCCCGCCAGCAGCAGGCACAACGCAAGCCCCGTCAGCCAGTATTTTTTCACGGCTTTGCCCTCCTATTTATTCATTATAAATTGAAAGGCTCTCCGTATCCCGATTTTATAGTGTGCCGAAAAAATCATGGCGGAGTCTGTGCGCACACGGGCTTTGCCATCCGTTTTTTCGGGGAGGAAATTACGGATTCCCGCGGTCGCTTCGCTCCCTCGGAATGACAGGATCGTTTTTTCGGCAGACTGATTTATATTTATAGGTCTTTCATGGCGTAGGGTATCTGCTCCAAGAGGTCGGTGGGGGTCATGCCCCGCTCGCCCTTGTCCGCCGCCGCCAGGTCTCCGGCTCGGCCATGGAGCCACACGCCGGTGCAGCAGGCTGCAAACGCTTCGCAGCCCTGACCCAGCAGAGAGAGGATCATCCCCGCCAGCACATCGCCGCTGCCGCCCTTGGCCATGCCGCTGTTGCCGGTGCCGTTGACGGCGAGGCGCCCGTCCGGAGCCGCCACCACGGTGCGGTGCCCTTTCAGAACTAAGTATACGCCGTACTTTTCGGAAAATGCCGCCGCTGCCGCCTCCCGTCCGGCGGAAAGGCCGCCGCCCAGCCGGAGGAACTCCCCCTCATGGGGCGTCAGGATCGTGGGGGCGGCGCGCTTTTGCAGCAGCTCCTCGCGGCCGCTGAGAACGTTTAAGCCGTCGGCATCCAGCACCAAGGGCTTTTCTATGGTCAGCAGGTTCCGCACCAGAGCGTCCGTCTGCCAGCCCCGACCCAAGCCGCAGCCTATGAGCACGGCATCGCAGCTCTCCGCACGGCGGCGGATCGGCTCCTCCGCCAGAAGGGACAGCCGCCCCTCCGCCTCCGGCATGGGAAAGGGCATGGCCTCGTCGCTTTTCACCGCCGCCACCGGCCACACGCTCTCGGGCACGGCCAGAAACACCAGCCCCGATCCGGTGCGCACCGCCCCACGGCCGGCAAAAATCGGCGCGCCGGTGTAGCCCACGCTGCCGCAGACGCACAGCACCTTGCCGAACGTCCCTTTGTGCCCCTCGGGATCGCGTCGGGGCAGGCTCCGGCGCACGAAAGCGCCCGTAATGGTTTCCAAGGGCAAGCGCCCCCTTTCCTTTTGCTTTGCAACAGTATAGCACGAATCCGCCTTGACGGCGATACTTTTTTCGTCAGTCCGACGAAAATTTTCCCTTGAAAAGCGGAAAAAAATATGGTATAAATGAACATATTAAAAGCTATGAACGGGAAAATCCGCGTCTGACGGCTGCCAAGAGAGGGTCGGTCACCGGCTGCAAGCCGACCTGCTGCCTGCTGCGGTGTTCGCTCGGGAGCTGCTGCGAGGAAATGCGCAGCCGGTTTGGCCTCCGTTATGGGGAAATGAGTGCGCAGGGTCTGTCCCCTGCGAATCTGGGTGGTACCACGGAACGCTGCATGCCTTTCGTCCCTTTTGTTTTGGGGAGGAAAGGCATTTTTGCTGTCGAAAATTCCTTCGGAATTTTCCGACAAGGGGCTTGCAGCCTGCTGCGCGCATAATTTTTGCGCGCAGCGCAAAAATTCCACACTTGCAGTCTGAGAGGTATTTTTCCCCACGCACATGTCGCGGTGAAAAATGATCCCAATTTTTTGCGCCTGCGGGCGCAAACTCTGCGAGGCTTTTTGACAAACTGACTTTTTACAAGGAGGAATCATCACCGATGAAAGAAAAGCTGAATGCCCTGCTCCAGGAGGGCAGAGAAAAAATTCTTGCGGCGAAGAATGAGACGGAGCTGCAGGACATCAAGGCCGCCATCTTGGGCAAGCAGGGCGGCTTGACGGCGCTGCTGAAGGAGGTGCCGAAGCTGGATGTGGCACTGCGTCCGGAGATGGGCAAGGCCGTGAACCAGGCCAAGGCGCAGCTGACGGAGCTTATCGAGCAGCACAGAAACGACCTGAAGCTGAAGGCTTCCCAGATCGACGCGGACTTTGACATCTCCGTGCCCGGCTTCCTGCCCCCCGCCGGCGGCCTGCACCCCATCACCCAGATGTGCTACGATCTCAACGACGCCTTCCGCTCCATGGGCTTTGAAATTTATGAGGAGGACGACATCACCAGCGAGCTGTACGGCTTCGACAATCTGAACTTCCCCCCCAACCATCCCGCCCGCGAGAGCATGGACACCTACTGGCTGGCCGGTCACGACAAGGGCGAGTGCTGGGACAAGCTCTGCCTGCGCCCCCATCTCACCGGCGGCTCCGTGCGCTATATGCAGACCCACAAGCCCCCCTACCGCTTCGTGTACCCCGGCCGTGTGTACCGCAACGAGACCACCGACGCCCGCCACGAGCGCGCCTTCTTCCAGTATGAGGCGCTGATCGTGGACAAGGATTTCACCTTCGCCTCCGGCAAGGTGATGATCCAGAGCATTCTGTCCAAGGTCTTCGGGCGGGAGGTGCCCGTGCGGATGCGCGCAGGCTTCTTCCCCTTCGTGGAGCCGGGATTTGAGATCGACATGGGCTGCCTGGTGTGCGGCGGCAAGGGCTGCTCGGTGTGCAAGCAGGTGGGCTGGATCGAGATCATGCCCGGCGGCACCCCCCACCCCAATGTTCTCCGTGCGGCGGGTCTTGACCCCGACGAATACACGGGCTTCTATGTGAACATCGGCCTGGATCGGCTGGTGATGATGCGCTACGGCGTGGACGATGTGCGCCTGTTCCACAGCGCCGACCTGCGCTTTTTGAAGCAGTTCCATTAATAAAGGAGGGTTTTACACAATGAAAGTTTCTCTGAACTGGGTCAAGGACTATGTAAAGCTCCCTGACGATATGGATCTCAAGCGCCTTTCCTACGATCTGACCATGTCCACCGTGGAGGTGGAGGACGCCACCGACCTGTCCGAAAGCTTCCGCAACATGGTGGTGGGCGTGGTGCAGGAGGTGCAGCAGCACCCCAATGCCGACAAGCTGAAGGTCTGCAAAACGGACATCGGCGGCGAGGTGAAGGACATCGTGTGCGGCGGTACCAACCTGCGCGACGGCATGAAGGTGGCCGTGGCGCTCCCCGGCGCGCACTGCCGCTGGCACGGCGAGGGCGAGCCTGTGGAAATTAAGGCAAGCAAGCTCCGCGGCGTGGAGAGCTACGGCATGATCTGCGCCAGCAGCGAAATCGGCCTGTTTGACCTCTTCCCCTTCACGGAGGAGGCCACCATTCTGGATCTGTCCGATTTCGACGCCCCCGCCGGCACGCCGCTGGCAGATGCGCTGGATCTCAACGACATTATTCTGGAGATCGACAACAAATCCATGACCAACCGCCCCGACCTCTGGGGGCACTACGGCATTGCCCGCGAGATCGCCGCGCTTTACGACCTGCCCATGCAATCCTTCCCCCGCTTCGACCGGAACGTGGAAAACACCGCCGGCCTGCACATCACCGTGGAGGACAGCGCCCGCTGCCCCCGCATGACCGGCACGCAGATCGAGGGGCTTTCCGTGAAGCCCGCTCCCTACTGGATGCAGAGCCGCATCTTCAAGGTGGGCATGCGCCCCATCAACGCATTGGTGGACATCACCAACTATGTGATGCTGGCCACCGGCCAGCCCTCCCATGCATATGACTCCGACCACATTGCCGGCCACATCATCGTCCGCCGCGCCGGCGAGGGCGAAAAGCTGCAGCTGCTCAACGGTAAAGACCTGCCCCTGTCCACGGACGACTTGGTCATTGCCGACGACGCAGGTGTCGTGGGTCTGGCAGGCGTCATGGGCGGCGCCAAGGACTCCATCCTCCCCACCACCCACAAGGTGATTTTGGAGGTGGCCAACTTCCAGGCCGCCGGCATCCGCCGCACGGCTCTACGCTATGACAACCGCACCGAGGCCTCCGCCCGCTATGAAAAGGCCATCGACCCCGAGCGCTGCGATCAGGCGCTGGATCTGTCCATGGCTCTGTTTGCGGAGCTTTATCCCGAGATGAAGGTGACGGGCTTTGTGGACAGCTACCCCAACAAGCTGCAGCGGGCGGAAATTGACGTTTCCCTGAACTGGCTGGAGCGCCGGCTGGGCAAGCGCATCCCCAACGAGGACATCGCCAAGAAGATGGGTGAGCTGGGCTATGACCTGACCTTTGAAGGAGACAACCTGCACATCGTGGTGCCCACCTGGCGCTCCACCGGCGACGTGTCCATCAAGGCCGACATCATGGAGGAGGTCGCCCGCATGTACGGGTATGAGAACTTCAAGGCCGCTCCCATCACCACGTCCTTTGACGGCGCCATCAACCAGCTGGATAAGGATCTGGAGCGGCGCATCAAGGAGTATCTGGCCATCCGCTGCGGCATGCAGGAGATCTTCACCTACCCCTGGATGACCGACCAGTATGTAAATGCCATTTTGCAGGATACCAGCGGCATCCTCTCCCTGTCCACGCCCCCCTCTCCCGACGAGAGCCTCATCCGCTCCTCTTTGCTTCCCAATCTGTGTAAAGCCGTGGTGAAGAACGAGCGCTTCTTCAGCGAGTTCTCCATCTTTGAGTGCGCGCAGGTATTCCGCGACGCGGACTACACCACCCCCTACGACAGCCGGGAAAAGCTGCCCTCCCAGCGCAAGAACATCGCCGGCGCCTTTGTCGGCGACAGCAAAAACGTGACGGAGCTGTTCCGCAAGGCCAAGGGCGTGGTGGAGATGATGCCCCGCTACACCCACATGGAGGGCTTCACCTTCCGGCAGGAGGAAAAGCCCGTGTGGGCTGACGACGTGGTGTGGCTGAACATCTGCTTGGGCGAGGCGCGCATCGGCAATCTGGCGCTGCTGAGCAAGAAGGCATCCATGTCCTGCGGCATCAAGAACCTCAGCGTCATGCTCTTTGAGCTGGACGTGGATGCGCTGGTGCCCTTCCGCTCCCGCACCAACAGCTTCACCCACCTGGCGGAGTACCCCATGACGGACTACGACGTTTCCCTGCTCTTCGACGCCGACACCAAGTGGGAGGACATGAAGCGTATCCTCTCCGGCATCCACAACGAGCTGCTCCACGGCGCCGCCTTCGTGGACGAATACCACGGCAAGCAGATCCCCGAGGGCAAGAAGTCCGTGACCATCCGCCTGACCATCGGCTCCAAGGGGAAGACCCTCACCTCCGCCGAGATTGAGGAGTGCGCTGCCGGTGCCGTGAAAAAGCTGGTGAAGCAGCTGGGCGCGGAGATGCGGGCGAAATAACTCCCGCACAAACCATCTTTTTCCCTTTACTTTTTCCGCAAAATAGCATATACTGATTGCAATAAGCAAAGAAAGGCGGTGTCCCCTTTGGATGAATTCACCCGTAAATTCAATACGGCGGAGGATCGAGAGGAACAGACCCATCACATCCTCTCTGCGGTGTACGATGCGCTGAAGGAAAAGGGTTACGATCCCATCAACCAGATCGTCGGGTACATTCTCTCGGAGGATCCCACCTACATCACCAACCACAACGGCGCCCGCACGCTGATCTGCAAGCTGGATCGGGACGAGATGCTGCAGGCTCTGGTGAAGCACTATCTGGATCTGTAAAAATGCCGTCCCCCTGTGGAGCAGCTGCTCCGCAGGGGGACGGCTGTTTTTCCGGCAAAAAAAGAAGCCCCGCGGGGCTTCTTTTTTTGCCATAGACTCAGTTGTCCTTCTTCTTATTGCGGCAAACGATCACGGCCGCAGCACCGCCCACGGCCACTACCGCAATGGCGATATACAGCACCACGCCGCTGTCGCCGGTGGCGGGATTCTTGCTGCCGCCGTCGGTTTCGCCGCCGGTAGAGCCGCCGGTGCCGTCTTCATTGCCGCCGTCCCCGGGGCCTTCCTCAGAGCCGCCGGTGGGCGCACGCAGAACGAAGTGATCTGCCTTCATCAGCTCGTCACCCTCGACCTTGGTGTAAATGCTGATGGGGTTCTGATTCTCCACCCCGCTGTTGGTCTGGACGAAGAAGCCGCCCACGGGCTCGGCCACATAGTTCAGCACATTGCCAAAGTCCGCCAGGTCGCGCTTGCCGTAGTTGCTCAGGGGATTCAGGGACACGATCTCGGACTTTTCGTCCATGGCGATCATCTCCACCCAAAACTGGGACCCGGTGTCTGCAACGGGCAGCACCACATGGAGCTTGCTGTTTTGCAGGTCGATGCCCGCATCGGTCATCCAGCCGAGGTTATACAGGTTGATGGTGCTGTTCTTCAGGGTCAGCTTGTACGCCAGGTTCACACTGGCGTTGCGAATTTCGCCGCCGGTCATGGTCAGGCCGTCCAGGGTCAGGTCCCCGGCCACATCAATGGCGGCAGAGAGGTCCGCGCCCTCTGCGCCGTAGATGGTCAGGCTCTGGGCATCGGCAGAGCTGGGTCTGCTGATAATGCCCGCATAGCAGGTACCCTGGATGTTGATGGTGCAGTCCAGCTTGGGCAGGATGATGTCGCCGCCGACGGAAATGTCCTGCAGCGTCAGCACGGCGTTTGCCGCATCCCAGGTGTAGCCGTCGTTTTCCAGCGTTTTGTCGCTGTGTCCCGAAGCCGTCAGATCCAGCTTGCTCAGCGTATGGGTGCTCTCGGCGAAGGCCACGGTGGGGATCATCAGGAGCACGATCAAAATACTGGCAATGAGTTTCTTCATTTTTCGCCCTCTCTTTCATTTTTGTGTATATATTTTACCATTTCATAAAATCCTTGTCAACAAAAATGCCAACGAATGCCCCCACTGCCCGCTTTTTCCCCCGCTTTATTTGACAGACGAAGCGCCTTGTGCTATGATAGAAAGCAAGTTATGGGAAAAGGAGTTGTATTTTATGGCTGATGTGAAAAAGGGCGAGGGCCTTGTTTATAAAAATCATCCTCTGCGTCGGGTGGACAATCTCATCTATTACGGCAGCATGGCCGACGAGTATATCGTCATGCTGCAAATTCTGGAGACTAAGAAGGAAAAGGACATGGATGTGGCCAGCCGGGTGTCCGTGCAGCTCCAGCTCACCGCCCCGGACCTGAAGAGCCGCGATCGGGTGGTGAAAAAGACGGAGAAGGACAGCCTCTATGCCGCCATGGACGTGGGCGCCATCTGGCTGGAGCGCGCTCTGGCGGGCAAATAATAACGCTGACAAAGCAGCAGCGTGTCGAAGGGATTCCCCCTCGGCACGCTGTTTTTTTATTTTTCTTTGGGCAAAACCAGATGCAGCAGCACCGCCATCAGCGTGGCGATGACCACCGGCGACTTGCCGAAAATGGTCGTTACCGCCGCCGGAAACCGGCTCAGCGCCTCCGCTGCCTGAGAGATACCCACGCCCAGCGCCGCAGACAGACCCACGATGGTGGTGTTGCGGGGGGTGATCCCCTCCGCCGCGATGAGCTTCATGCCCGTCATGGCGATGGTGGAGAACACGGCCACCGTGGCGCCGCCCAGCACGCACTGGGGGATGGTGGTGAGGATGGCCGAGAACTTCGGCACCACGCCCGCCAGCAGCAAGAAGCCGCCCGTCATGGCGAAAACCGTGCGGTTCACCACCTTGTTGGTGGTCACAATGCCCACGTTCTGGGAGTAGGTGGCCGTGGGCAGGCCGCCGAAAAGCGCTGTGATGATATTGCTGACGCCGTAGGCCACGATGCCGCCCTGCAGCTCTCGGTTCGTGGGCTGGCGATCAAAGCCGCCCACGGTGGTGGCCGTCAGGTCGCCGATGGCCTGAACGGAGTTGATGGCGAACAAAAGCCCCAGCGCAATGCAGCCGGAGGGCTCAAAGGCAATGCCGAAGGGCATGAAGGACGGCAGCTCGAACCACGCCGCCGTCTGCACGCCGGACAGATCCACCATGCCCGCCGCAAGCGCCACGCCGTAGCCGGCGAGAATGGCCAGCAGGATGGACGAGAGCTTCCAAACGCCCTTGCCGAAGTTATTCAGCAGCAGCACCACTGCCAGCGTGAAGGCGGCAATGGCCCAGTTCTGCCACGAGCCGTACACCAGCGCCTCCGTCAGCCCCCGCTCCACCACCACGGACTCATAGGTGTTGCCCGAGCCGCCGGCCATGTAGTTGATGGCCGTGGGGTACAGGGAGAGGCCGATGGTGAACACCACCGTGCCCGTGATGACCGGCGGAAAGAGCTTGCGCACGGGCTTAATGAACACGCCCACCAGCGTGGCCACGACGCCGCCCACGATCATGGCGCCCGCCACGGCGGCAAGGCCGCCTCCGTCTGCGGCGATGGCCAGCATGCTGGGCAGGTAGGCAAAGCTGACGCCGAAAATCACGGGCAGCCCCGCTCCGAAGCGCCCGCCTATGGGAAACAGCTCCAGAAGCGTGGTCACCGCCGACATGACAAGGGACGCCTGAATCAGCAGCACACGCTGGTTCTGGGGCAGGCCGAGAGTGCCGGCGATGATGATGGCCGGCGTGACGCAGCCCACGATCATGGACACCAGATGCTGCAGCGCCATGGACACCGTCAGCCCCAGCGGCGGGATGCCGCGGAACCGAAACAACGCCTCACGACTGGGTTTTATCTTTTGCATAGGAGCCCTCCCTGTTGGCTTATTAACGTGAGTGTTGCACTTTTTTCATTAAAATAAACCGGTTATAACGCCGCTTTCGGATATGTCGATATTCTCTGCTGCCGGATGTTTGGGCAGGCCGGGCATGGTCATAATTTCGCCCGTCAGCGCCACCACGAAGCCTGCGCCGGCGCTGACGCGCAGGGAGCGCACCGTGAGGGTGAAGTCCTCGGGCGCACCCAGCTTTTTCGCGTCGTCCGACAGGCTGTACTGGGTCTTGGCTATGCACACCGGCAGGCCGCCGAAGCCGAGGCACTCCAAGTCCCGCAGCTCCTGCTCCGCCCGGGGAGTAAGCGTCACGGAGGCGCCGCCGTAGACCCGTTTTGTCACCGCCAGCAGCTTTTCTCGCAGGGGCAGCGACAGGTCATAGGCGAAGGACGGCGCGGTGTTTTGTCCTGCGCTCTCCGCCGCAGCGATCACTTTTTCTGCAAGGTCAAGGCCGCCTGCCCCGCCCTTTTCCCACACTTGGGACAGGGCGACCGGTGCGCCGAACGCGGCGCAGGCTTTTTCCACAAGGGCAAGCTCCGCCGGCGTGTCCGTGTCGAACCGGTTCAGCGCCACCACCACCGGCAAGCCGAAGGTGTCCCGCAGGGTCTTGATGTGGTGGAGCAGATTGGGAAGACCGCGCTCCAAGGCGGAAATATCCTCTTGCTCTAATAGACTATAGTCGGCTCCGCCGTGCAGTTTCAGCGCCCGAACGGTGGCCACCAATACGGCTGCGTCCGGCCAAATATCCGCCATACGGCACTTGATGTCCAAAAACTTTTCCGCCCCGAGATCGGCGCCGAAGCCCGCCTCGGTGACACAATAGTCCCCCAGACGCAGCGCCGCCCGCGTGGCCGCCACGCTGCTGCACCCATGGGCGATATTGGCAAAGGGGCCGCCGTGGACGATGGCGGGATTTCCCTCCAGCGTCTGCACCAGATTGGGCAGCACCGCCTGCTTCAAAAGCGCGGCCATGGCGCCCTCCGCACGGAGGTCATGGGCGGTGACAGGGGCGCCGGCTTTGGTATAGCCCACGATCATGCGGCCAAGACGGTGCTTCAAGTCCGAGAGGTTCTCGGAAAGGCAGAAAGCCGCCATGACCTCAGAGGCCACGGTGATGTCGAAATGCTCAGGGCGCGGCACGCCGTTTATTCCGCCGCCCACGCCGGTTTGCAGGGAGCGCAGCTGGCGGTCGTTCATGTCCACGCAGCGGCGCCAAGTGACCCGCTCAATGCCCAGGGCATTGCCCTGATAGATGTGGTTATCCACCATGGCGGCCAGAAGATTATTGGCGGCACCGATGGCGTGAAAATCGCCGGTGAAGTGCAGGTTGATGTCCTCCATGGGCGCCACCTGCGCATAGCCGCCGCCGGTGGCGCCGCCCTTCATACCGAACACGGGGCCTAAGGACGGCTCGCGCAGAGAGAGCACCGCCCGCTTCCCCAGCCGGTTCAGAGCGTCCGCCAGACCGATGCTGGTGGTGGTCTTGCCCTCTCCGGCCTTGGTGGGGTTGATGGCGGTGACAAGGAGCAGCTTACCCCGCTTCTCCTCCGGATCGGCGGGAGGCAGACGGAGCTTGGCCATATATCGGCCGTAATGCTCCAGATTTTCTTCCCCCAATCCCAGCTTCTGTGCCACTTGGGAGATGGGACGCAGGGTATGGCTTCGGGCAATCTCAATATCAGGGCGCATGGAAGCATCCTCCTCTCGTCGGCTTGTTATCCGTTGCGGCGGCGCTGAGCCGCCAGATAGGTGTTTTTCATGAGCATGGCGCGGGTCATAGGCCCTACGCCGCCGGGGACAGGGGTGATATACGCTGCTTTTTCTGAAGCAGCGGCATAGTCCACATCGCCGCAGAGCTTGCCATCCTGCCCCCGATTCATGGCCACGTCTATGACCACGGCACCTTCTTTCACCATGTCGGCGGTGATAAGCCCCGCATGACCTACGGCGCTGACGAGAATGTCCGCCTGCAGGCAATGACTTTGCAGGTCGGGGGTCTTGCTGTGGCAGACGGTGACGGTGGCATCGGCCTGCAGCAGGAGCATGGCCATGGGCTTGCCCACAATATTGCTGCGGCCCACCACCACGCAGCGCTTACCCGCAGGGCTGATATGGTACGCCCGCAGAAGCTCCATGATCCCCGCCGGCGTGCAGGGCAGATACTGCGCCTGCCCCAGCAGAAGGCGGCCTACGTTTTCGGGATGGAATGCGTCCACGTCTTTTCCGGGGTCTATGGCTCGCTGCACCTGCTGCGCCTCCAGATGGGGCGGCAGGGGGAGCTGCACCAGAATGCCGTCTACCGAGGTGTCGTGGTTGAGCCTGTCCACCAGCGCCAGCAGCTCCTGCTGCGTAGTGGACGCGGGCAGGCGGTGATCGGCGCAGGTAATGCCGCACTCGACGCAGTCATGCGCCTTATTGCGCACATACACCGCCGAGGCGGGGTCATCCCCCACCAGCACCACCGCCAAAGACGGAGGCCGGCGCATGGCGGCGCATTTTTCGCGGATCTCCTGCCGGATCTTTGCGGCAAGGGCTTTGCCGTCCATCATTACTGCGCTCATATCAATCCTCCTGCGGCTTGTCGTCCTCCTGCGGCTTTTCGGCGGCCTGCTGCTCCGCCTGCTGACGGGCGGCCACCTGATTGACATACAGCTCCTCGGGTTTATGAGGGTGCAGCACCAGATTCCACAGGAGCATGAACAGGCTCACCAGCACCATGACGGCGCTGAGCGCCTGGGACACGCGAATGGGCTGGCCGAACAACTGCCAATCGAAAAGATACAGGCTGTCGGTGCGCAGACCCTCCACCCAGAAGCGGCCGATGCCGTACCAGAGGAAGTAAAACCAGGTATTTTCGCCGTCGAACTTCCGATGCTTGGACACGACGAACAGAAGCAGTAGAAGACCCACCAGATTCCACACGCTCTCATAGAGGAACGTGGGGTGCACCTCGATGAGCTGGCCGGCCTTTGTGGTGAGCTGCATGCGGAACACGGAGGTAGTCTCGGAGCCGAAGGCCTCACGGTTCATGAAATTGCCCCAGCGGCCCACGATCTGCCCCACCAGCAGACCCATGACCACAAGATCCGTCATGGCAAAGAACTTAAAGCCCCGTTTTCCCTTGCGGCGGGAAAGGCAAAGGCCCAGAATGACCACGGCGATGACCGTGCCGTAAATGGCGAGGCCGCCGTCCCAGAAGGTGATGGCGGAGGAAAAATCGAACTTGCCGTCCGCGTCGCGGAAACGATCCAGATAGAACAGGACATAGTAGACCCGCGCCCCCACGATGCCCACAGGGATGCCCCAGAGCAGGCCGTCATAGAGGTTATCCTCGCTGATGCCGTACTTTTTGCGCTGGCTCAGCGCCAGCAGCAGCGCCAGAAGGACGCCCAAGGCAATGAGGATGCCGTACCAGTACACCCCGTGGCCGACGTTGATGGCCTTGGAGCTGGCGGTGAACGTCCAGTCGCCGAAAAGCCCGGGGAAACGGATGGGGCTGTCGGTCATGATCATATCATTCATATCTACCATAGTATCACTCCTTCGGATAAACAACGGACAGAGCCATGTGCTCCCGACACAGGTTCTCCCGCATAAAAGTCAGCAGATCCTCCTGCGTGATGGAGTCGTACATCTCCGGAAAAAGCAGGGGGTCATACCCTTCAAAGCAGCCCTCCACCAGCGAGATGGCGATGGACTCAAAGGAATTGAGGCTCTTGAGGGTGGAGCCGTAGTTGGCGCGGAGGATGCGGCCGAAATAGTCTGCATCAATGCCCTCCCGCACCAGACGCTGCACCTCCTGCAGCACCAGCTCCGCCACGGCGTGGGGATCCTTGCTGTCGCCGCCGATGTAGGCATAGGCCACGCCCGGCAGGGTGTCGAAGCTGTAGCCGAAGGTGCCGTTGATGAGACCCTGACTATAGAGCCTTGCGTACAGAGGGCTGGAGTCGCCCAGCAGCACATCGCAGGCCAGCTCCCCGATGAGGGTGCGGCGCATCTGCTCCTGACCGCCGCTCATGGGCGGGCACTTGAAGCCCAGCAGGAACGTGGGCATGGCGATCTCCATCTGGCAGGAGGTCTCCGCCTCCAGAGGGGTTAGCTCCTTTTCCTCGCCGTAATCCCGCGCGATGGCGGGGCCGCTCTCCCTGGGCAGCACCTCCTCCGCCAGCGAAAACACGGCGTCCGGCTCCAGATCACCCACGACCACAAGGCACATGTTGGCAGGGGTATAGAACGCCTTGTGGCAGTCATAAAGGGTCTGGGCGGTGATGTGGCTGATGCTCTCCACGGAGCCGGCCACGCTGACGCGGGCGGGGCTGGTGCGGTAGAGCGCCTGCATGAGCCTTTTATACACCTGCCACTCGGGGTTATCCTCGATCATGCCGATCTCCTGACCGATGATGCCCTGTTCTTTTTGGACGCTCTCGTCGGTGAAATACGGAACGGATACAAAGGAGAGCAGGATGCGCAGATTCTCCTCAAAATGCTCGGTGGAATCGAAATAGTAGCCGGTGATGGCGTTGGAGGTAAAGGCATTCGGCTCGGCGCCGTTTTTGGCCAGCTCCTGCAGGGCGTTGCCGTCCTCGGTATCAAACATCTTGTGCTCCAGATAATGGGCGATGCCGGCGGGGGTATCCAGCCATTGGCCGTCCAGCCGGAAGCGCAGATCCATGCCGCCGTAGCGGGTGGCAAAAAAGGCGTATTTGCGCGTGTAACCGGGCTTGCGGACGACGCAGACCGGCAGGCCGTTGGGGAGCGTTTTCCAAACGGCGGTTTCTCCGATGCGGTGATAGGTATGCTCTGTCATTGTGCCGCCTCCTTTCCGCGCAGGAAATACACGGTGTCAAGCTGTATACTTTCGGCCGCCTCGCAGATGCGCTCCGGCGTGACCGCCTGCAGGCTCTGCATCAGCTCCTCCGGCGTTTCCCGCTGATCCACCGCTGCGCGGCTCATATAGAAATTTTCCAGCGCGCTCTGGGAATCCGCCACGGAACGCAGGGAGTTGAGGGCTGTGCTCCGTGCGCCGTCCAGCTCCCACGGCTCCCACTGCCCCTCCTGCACCTGGCGGAGCTGGTGCAGAATTTCATCCAGCGTGCGGTCATAGTCCTTTGGTTCGATGCCCGAAGACACCGTGAGAATCTTCTTGGAGCGGGCGTAGGCGCTGGAAGCATAGTAGCAAAGGGAAAGCTTCTCCCGCACGTTCAAAAACAATTTGGAATTGCTGGAGCCGCCGAAAAGCAAGTTGGCAAGAACCATGGCGGGGGCGTCGTCACTGCCGCAGCGGAAGCCCATGGTGAGCTTGCCCTGGGTGACCTCCATCTCCTCCGTGACGAAGCGGGGCGACTGAGGCGCGGCGATGATCTGCGCCTCCGGCAGCTCCTCCATCTCGCCGCGGGGCAGAGCGGCAAAAGCCTGCAGCGCCGCCTCCTCCACCCGCTGCACATCGGCGCTGCCGCAGTAGAGCAGCTCCAGACGGGCGGTGGACATGAGCTGCTGGCCGTGGCGGTAGAGGGTGTGGTTGGTGATCTTCTGCACTGACTCTTCGTCGCCCAGACGGCTGACGCCGTAGGGCTCATGGGCGCACATCTCCTGCAGCAGACGCAGGTTCGCCCAGTCGCGCTTGTCATTGCGGATGGCGCGGATGCTGTCTGTCAGATTGGTCTTTTCGCTGTCTACATACTCCCGCAGGTAGCGGCCGCCGCGGGTAACGGGATCCAGAAACAGCTCGCCCACCAAGGCAGCCATTGGCTCCAGCAGCTTCTCGCCGCCCAATGCAAAGCGGTCGTCGATGCAGCCGGCCACAAAGCCCACGCACTGGCGCTCGGCGTTTTTGCGGACAGTGGGGGTGACGGTGGTGCCATAGAGGGTGTCCATGGCGGCGGACAGCGACTCCATGTCGGGATAGCGCATGGTGCCGCGGCTCAAGACCGCCGGAAGCAGCGCATTATAGGACGCGGTTTCGCGGCCGAGCGCCGTCACAAACTGGGCAGACAGGCAGCCGGTCTTGAATTTGCGGGCGGGCAAAACCGTGAGATAGACATTGCGCATGATCTCCTTGCGATATTCGTTCATTGCGGATCTCCTCCTGCCGATTCTATTACAATGTCGAAAAAACGATGGGTTTTTCCGGCAAAAGGCTTGCAGCCTGCCGCCTGCGGGCGGAAAACGCTGCGATACCTTTTCACACATATACATAGTTTATTATAAGGCAGAAAGGGGAAAAAATCAATTATATCCGCTCAAATGGATAAAAAAAGAGGGCGTGCAGGGCAAACCGCCCCGAACCGTGCGAGCCTGCACGATCCGGAGCGGTACAATGACAGCTTGTTGTATTGAATTGACCCGTCAAAAGCCTTGCCGGCTGGCCACCGCCAGAAACTCCAGCGGCTCATCCGACATATTTTCCCAGTAGTGCGGCTGCAGCGCACTGTAATACACAAAGTCGCCCTCGCGCAAAGTGTAGGTCTTACCGGCGCAGCCGTAATGCAGCACCAGCTCGCCCCGCAGGATATACACGAACTCGTCGCTGTCGTGCATCTTGGCGCCGCCGGAATCCGTGTGGGGCTGGAGATGCATGACCGTTACCTGCATGTCGAAGGAGGAGCCGCGGGTCAAAAACTCCTGATATACGGCCTCCGGATCCTCCGACGTTTCCGCCAGGGCAAAGCGCCTGTTGCGGGGCACCAGCACCACGTCGTCCGACTCGTCGGGCGTGAGCAGAATGTTCACGGTGGTGTCCAGCGCCTTGGCGATGGCATAGAGCGAGGCTATGGTGATGTTGGCTTTTCCGTTTTCATAGTTGCTGAGATAGACTGTGGACAGCCCTGACCGCTGCGAAAGCTCACGCAGGCTCAAGCCCTTCTCTTTGCGTATTCTTCTGCAGTTTACATAACTGATGTCTGTGTACTCATCCATACTGTCCGCCTCCTATCTTTTTTCTATTATATCAAAATTCGCTATTTTTGGCAAGAAAATCTTATTGCTCACATAACACCTGCCATCCAGCGCCCCAGCTGCTCCGCCGTGGCGTCGCAGGTGTCCACGGTGTCGATGATCCTGCCTTTATACAGGACGATGATCCGATCCGTCAGATCCAGTATCTCCTCCAGCTCCGTGGACACGAGGACAACGGCCGTCCCCTCGTCACGGGCGGCGAGGATCTGCTTTTGAATGTACTGCGTGGCGCCCACGTCCAGACCGCGGTCGGGGTGCATGGCCACCAGCAGACGCGGGTGGCGATCCAGCTCGCGGCCTACCACTACCTTCTGCTGGTTGCCGCCGGAGAGGTTGCCCAGCAGCTCGTGGACGTCCGGCGTCTTGATCTGGTAGCGCCGGCAAAGCTCCTCGTTGATGCGGTCGATCTTCTTCCAGCGGAGGATGCCGTGGGAGGAGTGGTCGCTGTCCCGATAGTTCAGCAGCATGAGATTCTCGCTGACGGTCATGTCCTTGAGCACCGCCATCTTGTGCCGATCCTCCGGAATGTGGGCAAAACCCTTTTTCAGCAGGGCGCGGGGCGGCTCGTTGGTGCAGTCCTCCCCGTCTATGCGCACGGAACCGGAAGAGGCGGGCAGCAGACCCGTGATGCAGCGAACCAGCTCCGACTGGCCGTTGCCGTCCACGCCGCAAACGCCCAGTATCTCGCCGCTGCGCACGGAGAAGGACACATCGTGCAGGCGCTGCACCTTGTGCGCGTCCACATAGTTCAGTCCCTCCACCTCCAGAACGGTCTGCCCGCACTTGGCCGGACTCTTTTCCAGCGAACGCGCCAGCTCCTTGTCGATCATCAGGGCGGCCAGCTCGTAGCGGTCGCTGATCTCGGAGATGGGCACCGTGCGCACCACCTTGCCCTGGCGGAGAATGGTGCAGCGGTCGCTGATCTCCATGATCTCCATGAGCTTGTGGCTGATGAAAATGACGGTCATGCCCTGCTGAGCCAGACTGCGGATCATCTCAAACAGGCTCTCCGACTCCTGGGGCGTGAGGACGGCGGTAGGCTCGTCCAAAATCAGCAGCTTCACCTTGCGGTAAAGCGCCTTCAGGATCTCCACCCGCTGCTGCTGCCCCACCGTCAGCTCGCTGACAAGGGCGTAGGGGTCGATGTCGATGTGCAGGCTCTCGGCCAGCGCGCGGATCTCCTCCGCCGCCTGCCGGATGCCGAGAATGGGGCCGCCGGGCAGACCCAGAATGATGTTTTCCACCACCGTGTGCGCCGGTATCAGCATGAAGTGCTGGTGCACCATGCCGATGCCATGGGCGATGGCGTCACGGGGGCTTTTGATGTGGAGAGGCCGGCCGTCCAGCAGGACTTCGCCGTCAAAATAGTCGTACATACCGTACAGCACGTTCATCAGCGTGCTTTTTCCGGCGCCGTTTTCGCCCAGCAGCGCGTGAATTTCGCCCCGCTCCACAGACAGGTCTACATGGTCATTGGCCACCACGGAGCCAAAGCGCTTGGTGATGCCGCGCATCTCTAAATATGCCATAGTTCCCTCACTTTCTCACAAAGGGCTGTCCGCTGCACGCCGGTGCCTTTGACCGCGTGCGATACAGGCACAGCGCCAGCACCGCAAACAGGTACGGGAACGACACCCACAGCTGATACGGGATCAGCGAGGAGGTGGCCTGCAGCATATATTGCAGCGAAGACACGGCGCCGAAGAGCACGCACGCCAGCATGATGCCCCAAGGGGTGTAATTGCCGAAGACGATGGCCGCCAGCGTCATGTAGCCGCGGCCGGCGATCATGCCCACGGTGAAAAAGCTCAGCTGCCCCATGGACACGAAGGCGCCGCCCAGACCCGCCATCATGCTGCCGTAAAGCACGGAGAGATAGCGGGTGCGCTGCACATGGATGCCCAGGGTGTCGCAGCAGAGGGGGTTTTCGCCCACGGAGCGGACGGTCAGCCCCAGCCGCGTGCGGCGGAGCACGAAGGTAGTAAGCGGCACCAGCAGAAACGCCAGATACCCCACCGCCGTCTGCTCAAACAGAACGCCCAGCACGGGGATGTCCCGCAGCAGGGGGATGGGCAGGGTTTCAAAGGTCTCGATGCGGGGAACGGAGGCGCTGAGGCCGAAGATCTGGCGGAACAGCAGGGACGTTACGGCGGCCGCTATGGCGTTGACCGCAAGACCCGTGACCACCTGATTGGCGCGCAGGGTGATGGTGAAAAAGGCGAACACCAAGCCCAGTGCGCCCGCAGAGAGCATGGCCACCAGCGCGCCCACGAAGGCGGAGCCAGAAACATAGGAGCCGACCACGCCCATGAGGGCGCCCATGATCATGAAGCCCTCGTTGCCGATGTTGATAATGCCCGAGCGCTCGATGAACAGCGTGCCCATGGCCGCCACCAGCATGGGCGTGGCCATGATGAGGGTCGTGCTCAAAAGTCTGGTCAATACATCAAACATGGGACGCCTCCTTCCGCTTTCCCCGAAGCAGCACGCCGCGGAGCTTCTGCCTGTCCACATACCGGAATATCTCCCGTCCCGCCAGGAACAGGATGATAAGCGACTGCGTGATCTCCAGCGCGGAGGCCGGCACCTTGGCCAGCATCTGCATGCGTCCGGAGCCTGCGTTTAGCGCGCCGTAGAGCACGCTGGAGAGGAAGATGCCCACCGGCGTGCAGTCGCCCAGCAGCGCCACGGAGATGCCCTGAAAGCTGAGGCTGGCGGAAAAACCCTGCACCAGACGGGACTGCACGCTCATCAGCTCAATGCAGCCGCCGATGCCCGCCAGGCCGCCGCCGATGAGCATGGCCACCAGCTGATTGCCCCGAATATTCATGCCCGCATACTGCGCCACCTGGGGGTTCATGCCCACCACGCGCACCTCAAAGCCGCGGGTGCAGCGGGCATAGAAGAACCAGAAAATGGCCAGCGCCGCCAAGGCCAGCAAAAAGCCCAGATGCAGCCGCACGCCGGAAAACAGAGTGGGCAGCTTGACGCTGTCCTGCATGAGGCAGGACTGGGAGGCGCCATTGACACTGTTGGGGTCTTTCATGGGGCCGGACACGAACATACTCAGGATCTGCGTAGCCACGGAGTTGAACATGATGGTGGAGATAAGCTCGTTGGCGCCCAGCCGGATGCGCAGAATGGCCGGCAGGAGTGCAAACAGCGCGCCGCCGACGAAGCCGCACAGGAGCATGAAGGGAATGTGCAGCGCCGCCGGAAGCGCGAGATTGATGCCCACCCAGCCGCCGAATATGGCGCCGATATAGAACTGACCCATGCCGCCCAGATTGTACATGCCGCTGCGCTGCGCAAAGGCAAAGCTCAAGGCCATGAAGATCAGGGAGGTGGCTTTCACCAGTGTTTCGGAGATGGCGTTCAGGCCGCCGAAGCCGCCCTCCAGCAGACACCGCAGCGCCAGCAGCGTGTCACACCCGATCAGTTGAATAATTATGGCGGAGATCGCCAGCGCCAGCACGATGGACACCAGCGGGAACACCAGCTTCCGTCCCTTCTGCGCCAGCGCTTGAATGGTTTTTGCTTTCATCGTGGTCGATCCTCCCAATCGTAGTTCCGCATACAGGAAGCCTGTGGGGGACAAAGCGCCCCCCACAGGTCATGTATTCTCTATTGCTCAGCCGAGATCCACCTTGATCTCGCCGTTGCCGTAAGCCTTGTAGGCAGCCTCGACCTTGGCGATCTGGTCAGCACTCAGGGGAGAAGTGAACTGATCGTTCCATGCGGGCAGCTCCACAAGACCCGCAGCCATGCCGTACTTGGATGCCTGCTTGGGGATAGTCCCGTTGACGAAGTCCATGAAGGCGGCGTAGTAGCCCACATAGGTGTGCATATTCACGGCGCAGATAGTCTTGGTGGGAGCCACGGACACCATGCCGTCGCCGCCGGCGATAGCCATGGCGCCGTCCACCTCATTGGCAGCCTCCATGACGCCCAGACCGGCCTGATCGGCGTTGGGGGCGATGACGTCATAGCCGGACTTGAACAGCTCCTTGGCTGTCTCCTTCAGCATGCCCACGTCCTCGGTGGTGCCGGCGATGGTGCGCAGCACTTCGCAGTCGGGGTTGACATACTTGACGCCGGCTTCAAAGCCCTTGCCGCCGTTGACCAGCGGAGCAAAGTCAATACCCGCGATATAGGCCACCTTGTTGGTCTTGGTGGCAAGACCCGCCACGACGCCCATGGCAAAGCCCTGATCCTCGTCAGCGAAGAAGATGGGGTACACATTGTCCGTGACATAGGCGCAGTTGGCGATGAAGATCTGGCAGTTGGGGAAGTCCTTGGCGGTTTCGATGACGTCCTCCTGGTTGGCATCAGTGCCGATGATGATGCAGTTGTAGCCCTCGCCTGCATAGGTGCGGACGCTCTCCACCAGCATGTCGGCCGACACGTTCTCCTGATAGGTGGCCTCGTAGCCGGCCTCCACGACCTTCTCATAGCCGCGGAACTCGTTGTAGCACCAGCTCATGTCCGTGATGGGGCCGGGGATCAGGAAGGCGCACTTGAACTTGCTCTTGTCGCCGTCCTTGTTGTCGGTATTGGGATCCTTCTTCTCTCCGCAGGCGGCAAGCGTCAGCAGAGCGGCCACGGTGAGCACCATGGCGAGAATGCGCTTCACTTTCTTCATTGTTCTTCTTCCTTTCGTTTTTTTATTTGATAAAGCCCTGCAGCTTTATGCACTCAACGAATTCTGGTAACGGGGAAACGATCCGGCAGCACGATGCCGGCGCGGCGGTAGATGGCCTCCCCCGCACGCTGCGCCTCCCGCAGGATGGCCTCCTCGTCCAGCGTGAGGATCTTGCGGTCGCGCATGAGCCACTTGCCGTCGCACATGGTGCAGGTGATGTTATGGGAGTGCATGGCGGTGACCAGCGCCGCGATCTTGTCGTGGACGGGCATCATGGAGGCGGTGAAGGGGTCGATGACGATGAGATCCGCCTTCTTTCCCGCTTCCAGACTGCCGTACAGCTTGTCGTCCAGCAGGGCGCGGGCGCCGTTGATGGTGGCCATGCGCAGCACATCCTGAGAGGGCACCACCGTGGGATCCAGCCGCCAGCCCTTGTGGATCAGCGACGTGAGCCACATCTCGTCCACCATGTCCATGCGGTTGCTGGAGGAGGCGCCGTCCGTGCCGATGGACACGCAGATCCCCTCCCGCAGCATGCGGGGGATCTTGGCAAAGCCCAGCACGCGCATGGCGGAGGCGGGGTTGTGGGACACCTTCACGTCCTTTGCCTTGAACAGCTCCACCTCTTCGTTGGTCAGCCACACCGTGTGCACGGCCAGCAGATTCTTATCCAGCACGCCCAGACGGTTCAGATGCGTCACCGTAGGCTCGCCGTACTTCTCCTGCGTATACTCGATCTCCTCGTGCGCCTCCGCCACATGCATGTGGACGCCCACGCCGTACTTGTCCGCCAGCTCCTTGGTGCGGCAGATGAGATCGTCGGTGTTATTGAAGATGGTGCGCAGGCCGAACCACACCTGGATGCGGCCGTCCGCCGTGTTGTGATACCGCTTGAGATCCTCCTCCTGCTGCTCCAGCTCCTGCTGCGCCGTGCGCTGCCAGATAGGCGGCAGACCGTCGCCGCAGTCCATGACGGACTTGGCGAGCTTTGCCCGCAGCCCCGCCTCCTTGACGCCTCTGGCCATGCCGCCGACGAACTGTCCGCCCGGCTCTGCAAAGGAGGTGACGCCTGCGCGGATCTGCTCAAGGCAGCAGGTCAGGGTGGATATGTAGGAATCCTCCTCCGTCATGCTGCTCTCAAAGGGCCACATGCGGTCATGGAGCCAGGTAACGAAGCGCACGTCGTCGCCGACGCCGCGGCTGATCTGCTGGGAGGTGTGGACATGGGTGTTCACAAAGCCCGGCAGCACATACTTGCCCTGCAGGTCGATGACCTCCGAATCGGGCTTGACCAGCTGCTCGGCCACGCGTCCCACCGCCACGATGCGGTCGTTTTCCACCAGTACACCGCCGCCGTCATACACATTTTCCTCTGCGTCCATGGTGACGATGTATCCGTTTTTCAAATATGTCTGTGCCATACGCTTTCCTTTCTTATTCGTAGTATGTTTCTATCACCGGATCCGCCACGCACTGGTGAGCGGAGTCAATAAAGCCGTGATCCGTGATGGCGTAGCCGCCGCCGGCCGCCAGACACAGGAAGGACAAAAACATGAAGGGCATTTTTATCACGCAGCCCATGTCCTGAATGGCGGCGATGAGCTTTTCCTTCCGCTGCGCCAGCTCCTCGGCATTCATGTCGCTGAGCAGACCCAGAATGGGATAGGCCACCTCGCCGATGATCTCGCCGCCGTTCACGGCCACCTGGCCGCCGCCCAGCTCCACCACGCGGTTCACCGCCAGCGCCATGTCCTCGTGGTTGGCGCCCAGGACGATGATGTTGTGGTTGTCGTGTCCCACGGAGGAGGCGATGGCGCCCTCCTTCAGGCGGAAGCCGCCCATGAACGCCTTGCCCACGTTGCCGTTGATGCCATAGCGCTCCACCTGCGCCACATAGAGCACGTCGCTGTCCGGATCGCACTGCACCACGCCGTCCCGCACCGGCAGCACCGCATGGCGGTCGTCCGTCACGGGGATCCAGTCCTTGGTCTGGATCACATGCACCTTCACCGCCTTGGCGTCCTTCGTCACTTCGTAACGGAAGCTCTCGGGCGTAATGGGGTGCTTCAGACGCGCCGTGTTCAGCAGGCAGGGGGCATGAGCCGCAGGCTTATAGGGGTGGAGGAACACGCCGTCCTCGGCCACCACCTTGCCGCCGGCCACCACCTTGCGCACGCGGAATTCACCCTCCCGCGCGACAATATTGATGTCGGCGCGGCGTCCCGGCGCCAGACCGCCCACCTCTTTGTCCAGATCGAAGGCGCGGGCGGCGTTGAGAGTCACCATCTGAATGGCCTTGCACAGGGGCACGCCCATGGAGAGCATGGTGCGCACGATGTCGTCCATGTGGCCGCGGCGCACCACGTCCACCGTGTGCAGGTCGTCGGTGATGATGCTGACGCGGCTCGTGTCCATGCCGGCGTCCAGAATGGGCTGCAGGCAGTCCTTCAGGCTGCGCGCCACGGAGCCTTCGCGGATCATCACATGGCAGCCTGCCCGCAGGCGGGCGATGGCGTCCGCCCCGTCAAAGGCCTCGTGATCCGTGTTCAGCCCCGCCGCCAGACACTCCATCAGCTGCGGATGGGTCACGGCGGGCATGTGTCCCTGCACGGATTTATGCATGGCCACGGTGTCGTCAATGGACTGCAAAAGCTGGTCGTACTCGGCGTCCACATAGGTGCACACGCACTCGGAAAGACCCACCGCATCCTCGCGGAGCAGCGCCTTGCGGATGATCTCCACGTCAAAATGTCCGCCGCTGGTTTCCAGATTAGGGGAAAACGGCACATGGGACGGCACCACGAAGTAGAGCTTCAGATCCGTCTGCTTCACTTCCTCCAGCAGCGCCTCAATGGCCGGCAGACCTGCCACCACGCCGCACTCGTGCAGGTCGGTCATAATGGCGGTGGTGCCGTGCTGCAGCAGGATCTGCGCCAGCGGCTGCAGCGCCAGGCTGGAGCTTTCCGGATGTATGTGCCCGTCGATAAAGCCGGGCGTGATATAATCGCCCTGCGCGTCAATGACGACGGTGTTTTCCCCGATGGTGTAGTCCACATCGCCCACGGCGGCAATGCGCCCGTTGGTAACGGCTACGCCCCCGGGCAGGATCTCGCCGGAATACACATTGACCAGCTGACCGTTGACCACTGCCATGTCCGCCGGACGCTTCCCTCCGGCTGTACGGATCAATTCAATATCCATCTGTTATCTCCCTTCCGCAGTTTTATTTCTCCACACCGGCAGCATCTCGTCGATGCGCTGCCGATACTTCTCATATGCCTTTTCCGCCGGCTGCCGATTCTCCGGCGCAGGGGTGCAGCGTTTGGCCGCCCCGTCGTCTTCGGGCAGCGGCGCAAGCCCCTCCGCCCGCCGCATGAGGGCGATGCAGCCGTCCACGCCGGCATACACGCCGCTTTTCACCATGACGGGTACGCCGAAAATATCCGCCGCCATTTGGCAGAACACGGAGGATCGGGCGGCTCCGCCGGTCAGCTCCGCTTCCGCAAAAGACTGTCCGGACACCTCCATGCAGTGCCGCGCCGCAAACAGAACGCTCTCCGCCACGGCGCGAAGCCTGTGCCACGGAGTGTGCTCCGGACGCAGGCCGTAGTAGCCCGCCTCCGCCTGCGGGCAGCAAAACGGCGACCGCTCGCCGCCGCGAAACGGCAAATAGGTCAGTCCGCTACAGCCCATGGGGATGTCGTTTATGCGCCGATACAGCGCCTCATAGCTCTCCTGCGGCGCATAGACCGCCTTTTCCTCGGCGATGGCCGAGGCGCCGGAGCGGGGGGCAAAGCACAGGCGGTACAGCGGCTCCGTATAGGGCAGCCTGTCCGCATAGACCCCCTCCGGCAGCGGAAAACAGGGTGCTTCCCGTTGGGCAAACATGACCAGCAGTGTGGTCCCCGCGCAGACGGACACCCGCCCCTCCCGCAGGGCAGACCGCCCCAGCACGGCGGCAGTAGCGTCCAGACAGCCGGCATATACCGGCACACCCGACGGAATGCCCGTCTGTCGGGCAGCCTCCGCCGTCACGGCGCCGATGGGCGCATCGCAGGGGTACACCGGCGGCAGGCGATCCACCATCTCCCCTATGTTCATTTTTTCGTATAACTCCGGAACGTGCCTGCCGGCCAGAATATCAAAGCAGTCGCCGCAGGAGCTGGCGTCCGTGGACGAGACTCCCGTGAGCCGATAGTTCAGAAACCCCACGCAGCCCAGCGGCAGGGCTATGCGGTCATACGCCTGCCTTCTGTTCGCTTTCAGCCACGCCAAAATGGCGCTGCGGGTGCCGGACTGGATGCCGTTGCTGTGAAAGCGCCACGAATCGTCCTCCTGCGGGCAGCAGCCCGCCGCCCGTGTGTCCTGCCAGAGGATCGCCGGCCTGTAGCTGCGCCCCGCGCCATCCAGCGGCCACAGCCCGTCGCCCTGTCCGGCGGCGCACACGCCTGCCAGATTTTTCCACACATCGGGGCATTTTGCAGCCGCCTGCTGCGTCAGGCGGCACAGCGCCGCCCAGTACGCCTCCATATCCGTTTCGGCCGCCCCCGACTCGCAGCGGCAGACCGTCACCGGCGCTTCCGCGGCGAACAGCGGCTGCTCCTGTGCATCCGCCAGCAGCACCTTGATGGCCGTGGTGCCTGCGTCCACGGCAAGATAGCTCTTCATGCCGTTACAGCTTGCCTGCCCCGGGGTGGACGATGCCCTCCTGGGCGATCTCCTCCAGCTGCACCTGCAGCTCCTGGGGCGTAAACTCCCGAGGGCCGCCCAGCAGATCGGTGATGAAGCTGACCTTGCACAGCTGCTCCAGCATCTCCATGCGCCCCCAGGCCTCGTCCAGATCCGTGCCCATGGTCACAGCGCCGTGGTTGCCCAGCAGCAGCGCGCTGTGGCGGTCGATATAGGGCGCCATGGACTCCGCCACCTCGGCGGTGCCCGCCAGCCGGTACTCGCACCGAGGCACAGAACCCAGATAGTACACCTGATCCGGCAAAAAACTCCTGTCCAGCTTGCGCTCCATGGCCGCATACGCCACAGAAAACGGCGCATGGGCATGGCACACGGCGGTCACCTCCGGACGATGGGCATAGCAGTAAAGATGCACCCGACTCTCCGACGAGGCGCGTCCCTTGCCGTCTACCACACGGCCTTGGCCGTCCATCAGCACCAGCATGTCCTCCGTCAGTTCCTCCTTGCACACGCCGGAGGGGGTGATGAGGAAACGATCCTCCTCCAGCTTCACGGATATGTTGCCGCTGTTGCAGGGCGAGAAGCCCTGACGGTACATCCGGTGTGCGATCTTGCACAGCTCATGACGCAGCATTTGTTCTTTTTGCACCATAACGCCCTCCATTTTTGTGCATTTTGACAGAAAAAACATTTCGATTTCCTGCCGTTAAACTATATTTTGATGGTATTATATCTTGTTTTAAATGTCAAGGTATTTTTTCAAAAAAATTAAACTATTTTTTATTTTTATGCCTTGACATGCAATTTATATTTTATATAATGGAAGGCAAGAAACTACCGGAAAGGGGTATGATATACCGTGAAACGCAAGCTCGCCTTAGGCACGCCCATCACGCAGCCGTATCTCAATCGCATGGAGGAAGTGTTCCAGATAACGCCCTTCAGCCAGCTTCTCACCCCCGGCACATGGCCCGACGAGGAAACCGTCCGCAGCGCCTGCATGGGCAGCGAGGTCATTATTCTGGAGGCCGACCACATTGGCGCAGAAACGCTGCGCGCCTGGCAGGAGGCCGGACTGAAGCTGCTGATCTGCACCCGCGGCAACCCCGTGAACATCGACGCGGACGCCTGCCGCCGGCTGGGCATCACGCTGACCTACACCCCGGGGCGCAACGCCCAGTCCGTGGCGGAGTACACCTTTGCCCTGCTGCTGATGCTGTGCAAGCAGCTGCACCGCTCCGTCCGGCAGATCTGGGACGGCTCGGCGCTGGACGAGCCTGTGGCGGATATTTTCGCCGTGCCGGACGTGAAGGACGTGGTGTGGATGAACCAACGCGTCAACGTGTATAACACCGTGCCGCTGGGCTGCGAGCTGTATGAAAAAACCATCTCTCTCATCGGCTTCGGCGCTGTGGCCAAGCGGGTCGCGCGGATCGCCGCAGGCTTTTCCATGCGGGTGCTGGCCTATGACCCCTTCTGCCCGCCGGAGGCCTTTGCCGCCTATGGCGCCGAAAACTGCACGCTGGAGGAGGTTCTGGCACAGGGTGACATCATCTCCGTGCATCTGCCGGTGCTGCCCTCCACCGTGGGCATGATCGACAGCTCGTGGTTTGCCCAGATGAAGCGGGGTGCCCTGCTCATCAACACCGCCCGAGCCAAGGTCATTGACCAGCAGGCCATGGTGCAGGCGCTGACGCAGGGCAAGCTGGCAGGCGCCGCCGTGGACGTTATGTGGCAGGAGCCGTGCCCCGCCAACCACCCCTTCCTGGCCATGGACAACGTGATCGTATCCCCCCACATGGCGGGTGCCACCGTGGACATCGACATGTGGCAGTCGCGGCTGGCCTGCGAGGATCTGGAGGCCTATCTCAACGGGCAGCCCTGCCCCCATGTCTTCAAGGGCTGATGTAGCCGTTTTCCTCTTTTATATGCGGGCGAGATGCGTTCCCCTTTCGCATTTCGCCCGCAGTTTTTTCGGGGGGCAGCAGCCTATGCCGCGTTTGCCCCAAAATAAAAAAAGCCCCGCAAAGCCTCGAAACATAAGGCTTTGCGGGTTCTTTTTATTCGTTAATCAACAATATCGACCGAAACCTTCACGCCGGTGCGCTGGGCATAAGACCGCACCACAGTGCGGATCTCCTTGGCAATGCGGCCCTGACGGCCGATCACCTTTCCCATATCCTCGGGTGCCACACGCAGCTCCAGCGTCAGATCGTCCGCCTCGCCGACCTCCGTGACAGTGACCTGATCCGGATGATCCACCAGGCTTCTGGCGATATAGAGCAGCAGTTCCTTCATGGCCGCACCCTCTGATTAAAGAACGTCGACCTTCTTCAGCAGAGCACGAACGGTGTCGGTGGGCTGAGCGCCGGTCTTGATCCACTCACGGGCACGGTCTGCGTCGATGCTGATCTCGGCGGGGGACACGCAGGGGTTGTAAGTGCCAATCTCCTCGATGAAGCGGCCGTCACGGGGATAGCGGGAGTCAGCCACCACTACGCGATAAAAAGGAGCCTTCTTAGCACCCATTCTTCTCAGTCTGATCTTAACCATGGTCATTTTCCTCCAAATATAAATAATTTTTTATTGATAAATGCAGTCGCACTTATTTACTTGAGTCTCTTCTTCCGGCCGAAGCTGCGCATGCTGCCGCCGCCGAAGCCGCCGCCCATGCCGCCCATCAGAGCGCCCATGCCGCGCATCTTGCCCTTGGTCATGGCCTTGGTGAGCTGCTGCATGGCCTCAAAGGACTTGAGCAGACGGTTCACATCCACCACCTCCAGGCCGCAGCCGGCGGCAATGCGCCGCTTGCGGGAGGCGTTGAGGATCTGGGGATTTTCCCGCTCCTTCACCGTCATGGACTGGATGATGGCCTTGTTGTGCAGCATTTGCTTCTCGTCGATCTGGCTGGCATCAAACCCCTTGCCCAGATTGCCGGGGAGCATGGAGGCGATCTGGCTCAGGTCGCCCATTTTCTGCAGCTGCTCCAGCTGATCCAGATAATCCGAGAGGTTCAGGCGGTTTTTCCGCAGCTTTTCCTCCAGCTTTTTGGCCTGCTTCTCGTCATACTGCTGCTCGGCCTTCTCGATGAAGGTGAGCATGTCGCCCATGCCGAGGATGCGGGAAGCCATGCGCTCGGGGTGGAAAGGCTCGATCATGTCCAGCTTTTCGCCGGTGCCCACGAACTTGATGGGCTTGCCCGTGGCCGCCCGAATGGACAGGGCCGCGCCGCCGCGGGCGTCGCCGTCCAGCTTGGTCAGCAGCACGCCGTCGATGCCCAGCGCCTCGTCAAAGGCGGTGGCGGCGTTCACGGCATCCTGACCGGTCATGGCGTCCACCACCAGCAAGATCTCGTTGGGGTGGATATTGGCCTTGATATTCTTCAGCTCGTCCATGAGCTGCTCGTCGATATGCAGGCGGCCTGCGGTGTCCAGAAACACCAGATCGTGGCCGTGGTCGGCGGCGAATTTCAGCGCCTCTTGGGCGATCTTCACGGGGTCGCCCTGCCCCATCTCGAAGACGGGAATGTCCAGCTGCCTGCCCACCACCTGCAGCTGGGTGATGGCGGCGGGACGGTACACGTCGCAGGCCACCAGCAGCGGCCGCTTGCCGTACTGCCGGCGCATGAAGCCCGCAAGCTTTGCGCAGTTGGTGGTCTTACCGGCGCCCTGCAGACCCACCATCATCACAACGGTAGGCCCCTTGGGAGCCGTGGCGATGCGGGCGTTGCTGCCGCCCATAAGCTCCGTAAGCTCCTGGTTCACGATCTTCACGATCTGCTGGGCAGGGGTCAGGCTCTCCAGCACGTCGCTGCCCACGCAGCGCTCGGTGACCTTGGCGATGAAGTCCTTGACCACCTTGTAGCTGACGTCCGCCTCCAGCAGCGCCAGACGCACCTCGCGCAGGCCGGCCTTGACGTCGCTCTCCGTCAGCCGTCCCTTGCCACGCAGGCGCCTGAAGGTTTCATTTAATTTTTCGCTCAGTCCCTCAAAGGCCATGGTTTTTTACTCCTTCAATGCGGCGGCGCAGGTGAGGATCTCCCCTGCCAGCCGCTCCAGCTCCGGATTTTCATACTGGCGGTAATTCAGCTGCCGAATTTCGCCGGCGGCGGACTCGATGGCGTCGATCTTCTCCCGCAGGCGCATAAAGCGCTTGAGCAGACCGGTCTTGTCCTCCAGCTCGTTCATGGCGGCCTCGGCGCGGACGATAGCGTCCCGAACACCCTGACGGCTGATGTCGTAGTTCTCGGCGATCTCCGCAAGGCTCAGATCTTCATTATAATACAGATCAAAAAATTCTCTCTGCCGCTGGGTCAGGATCTCGCCGTAAAAATCGAGAAGCATGGTCATGCGGTAAGTCTGGTTTTTCACGGTTCGCCCTCCTTCTGTAAAGTTCATTCGCTTTACAACCTCGCTTATAATACCTTATTTCCCCTAAAAAGTCAAGGGGATTTTGGCGGTAAGCGGCAAAAAATTTAGCGGTGAGCGGCAGAAAATCGTAACGAACTCCCCGCAAAAAGGGAGATGCCGCATCATGCGCCGCATCTCCCTCTGCTTATTCCGTTTTTTCTTCCTGCTCGGCGGCAAACTCATCCTTGGCCTGCTGCAGCACCTTTTTGTCGTGCTTGGTGGTGACGGCGCTCTCATCGAACTTCGCCCAGAGATCCGGCCGGCGCGCCATGGTGCGCTTGTAGCTCTCCTTTCTGCGCCAGTCGTCCACGCCGCCGTGGTTGCCGCTGAGCAGGATGGCCGGCACCTTGCGCCCGTGCCACTCCTCGGGGCGGGAATACTGCGGGTACTCCAAAAGCCCGTTCCAGTGGCTCTCGTCGGTGTAGCAGCTCTCCTCCGGCAGCACGCCCTCCTCCATGCGGAACAGGCAGTCCGCCACGGCCATGGCCGGTATCTCGCCACCGGTGAGCACAAAGTCGCCCATGCTCAGCTCCTCGTCCACGCACTCGTCGATAAACCGCTGATCCACGCCCTCGTAGTGGCCGCAGACCAGAAGGATGTTCTCATAGGCGGCCTTCAGCTCCTTGGCCACCTCCTGCGTAAACGTCCGTCCGCAGGGGGACATATAGATGGTGTGCGGTCTCTCGCCCACCTCTTGGCAGACGTGCTCCCAGCAGCGGTACAGGGGATCAGCCTGCATCACGGCGCCCCGACCGCCGCCATAGGGATAGTCGTCCACCTGCATCTGCTTGTTGGTGGTGTAGTTGCGGATCTGGTGGGTGAACAGCCGGATATAGCCCCGCTCTCTGGCGCGACCGATGATGGATTGCCCCATCATGGCCTCAATAGCGTCGGGAAACAGGGTCATGATGTCAATTCTCATCGGTGGCCAGTCCTTTCATCATGTGAATACGCACGACGCCGGCGTCAGCATCCACCGAGGCGATGAACACCTCCGGCACGGCGGGAATGAGATACTCCCGCTGCCCCCGCACCTCGTAGACCTTGTGGGCGGGATAGTGCAGCACCCGACGGATCGTGCCCAGCTCCTCGCCGGTGGCATCGTCCAACACGGCGGCACCCATCAGCTCCGCGTCAAAATACTCCCCCTCCGGCAGCGCAGCGTCCTCCCGCCGGACAGAGACCTCCCGCCCCTTCAGCGCCAAGGCGGCATCCATATCCTCCACCTCCGGCAGCGTCAGCAGAAGCGTGGATTTGTGGACCCGCCGGCTCTTCACGCGAACGGCCTGTCCGTTTATATAGAGCGTGTCAAATTCCGCCACGAACTCCGGCGTAAATCCCTCCGGATTCAGCTTGACCTCTCCCTTGATGCCGTGGGCGTTGACGATATGCCCCACGGGAATGAATTCAGGACGCATGAACGTTCCTCCTTGCCCTAAAATACCGCTATCATTATACCGAATTATGCCGCCGCAGGCAACAGGGAATGTATCCGTTTTTTCGCCGGAGATTTGTAACCGTTTTGTCTTTTCCTCCGCGCAAAATGAGAAATATTTTTCGGTTTGAAGGCGCATAAATCCGGCCAATACCGGAAAAACTTGACATATCCGTAAAAAAGTGTTATACTCCTGTCAAATTTGTTTTTGTTACAGGTGTTACAAAACGATTACAAACAAGATTCATTCCCTTAATTTTTGAGGATACAATTCTTATTTTTCACAGAAAGGAGCCTCCGCTCCGGCAAAAAAAGAGCGGAGGGGAAATTATCGCATGATTCGAACGCTGTTATCCCGCATAGGCTGTCTGCGAGACCGCCCTATGAAGCGCCGCCGGCTGCTGCTGGGTCTCGCCCCGCTGACGCTGCTGGGGCTGGTGCTCTGTATCTGCATGGGGCCTGCCCCCGCGGACACAGGCGTATACCTGCTCATTGACCAGAACGACACCTACACCGTCACCGCCGATTCCTCCCTGTTCTACCAGAGCGAAGCGCTCTACGCCGGTCAGAACAACACCGGCGCCGTGGACGTGCAGCTCATCCTCCCCAAGGGGCAGGAAGTGCTGCTCACCGACACCGAGGAAGGCTCCTCCGCCTCCCTGCAAAGCCCCTCCGGCGATGTGCGGCTGCTGGCCGCCACCGACGGAAGCGATCCGGAATCCACCTCTGTCACCACCCGCCACGAAACGGTAGCCAACCTGCTGCGCCGATCCAATATCGAGGTGGGCGACGACGAAATGGTAGTCGTTGATCTCACCTCCGGCACTCCCAGCATCACCGTGTGCCGCCAGTACACGCGGCTGCGCAACGTGCAGGTGCAGACGGACTACGCCGTGGAGCGGATCGCCTCCCCTCTGATGAAAAAGGGCACGGAGGAGATCATCACCGCCGGCGCCCCCGGTTCCGTGACCCAGACCTATCTTGACATTTTTGTAAAAGGCAAATTGGAAAAATCCGAATTTATTTCCGCCACAGCCGACAATTCCGTCACCCAGGTGGTAAAGTACGGCACGCTGGTGGACTCCGTATCAAAGGACGATAAGCTGGTGAATGTCCATCGCAACAGCGACGGCAGCGGCTACTTGGTCTTCGCCTCCGGCGACACCATGGCCTTTTCCTCGCAGGTCACCTGCAACGCCAGCGCCTACGCCACCAAGGGCTACGGCGCCTCCGGCCGCCCCACGAAATACGGCAACATCGCCGTGGACCCCTCCGTGTTCCCCTACGGCACCCGCTTCTATATCTACACCGACGACGGCTATCTGACCTACGGTATGGCCACCGCCTCCGACTGCGGCACCAGCATCAAGGGCTACAAGCTGGATCTCTGGTTCGACACCTATCGGGAGGCCTGCCGCTTCGGCCGCCGCAACTGCACCGTGTTCGTTCTGAAATAACAACTGCGCAAAAAATCCTGCCTTCGGGCAGGATTTTTTATTTTAGCTCCGCTTGAGAAAAAAAGCTGCGGACGGTCTGCTCATATTCGGCGCAGGAGCGAGCCTTGTGCACGCCGCGCAGAAGCGCATCCGTGTTTTGAAAGCTGCCCGACAGGTACGCCCACAGCTCCCGCATGCGGTGCAGCGCCGCCGTGCCGCCGCCGAAATCGCGGCGGTAGGCTTCGTAGAGCCGGTCGTGATACGCCTGCAGCTCCGCCGCCGACGCCGCCGCGCCGCCCCGCAGCCGGCGCAGCAAGGCCGGATCGGCCACCAGTCCCCGCCCGAACATCAGCGGCGTCTGGGGCGCCGACGCCACATCTTTTTCCGCAAAAAGATCGCCGTTATAGCACAGGGGCAGGCGGGTGTGGCTCTGCGCCCACGAAAACGCCTCCCTGCTGACCTCCCCCTTATAAAACTGCGTCCTCACCCGAGGGTGGACTATGAGCAGCGAGATGGGGAACGCATTGAACAGCTCCAGCAGTTCATGCCACTGGTCGGGGTCGTCCCAGCCGATGCGGGTCTTGACAGACACCTGCATATCCGGCAGCGCGTCAAATATGCCCTCCAGCAGCGTGCGCAGAAGCGCCGGCTCCCGCAGCAGCCCCGCCCCCTTCTTCTTTCCCGTCACGGTGCCGGAGGGGCAGCCCAGATTCAGATTAACCTCTTTATACCCTCGGCTTTGGCATTCCCGCGCCGCCCAAACGAAGTATTCCGCGCGATTTGTGAGGATCTGGGGCACCACGGGCAGCCCCCGATTGTTTCCCGGATCTATCTCCCGCAGCTCCTTGGTCTGGAACTCAAAATTGGCGTTGGGGGACAGAAACGGCGTGTAGTACCGGTCTGCGCCGCCGAACAGCGCCGCCTGCACCTGCCGCCAGCGCCAGCCGGTAAGCCCCTCCATGGGGGCGGCATAGTATTCCCGCACAGCTCGTCCCTCCTTTCGTTTCCTTTATTTTACCATATTTAAGAGCCGCTTGCAATTCCGCCTGTCCTGTGGTAGAGTTTGGAAGGAAAGCGAGGCTGCGATATGACATTATTTGAATATTACATCCAATACATGACGCAAATCTGCGAGGGCACCCTGCCCGCTCCCGCCGGCATCACCCTCACCGAGACCGACGAAATGCGCCGAGCCATGGAGCTGCAGCAGCAGATCTCGGCCATGGGCATCCCCGTCTTTGTGCGCGCCTGCGCCGCTGCGGCCGGCGATGAGATCCCCCAGGATGCCTACGACAGCTTCTCCATGGAGGATATGCTGTCGGCGGCGCAGACGCTGGCGGAGCAGGCGCAGCAAGAGCCTGCCGAGGCGGAGGAAAAGCCGGAGGAAAATACCCCGGGCCCCGACGCCGGCAAGCACGCCTTCGAGGTGTTTCTGGACTGCGTTGCGCTGGACGACGGGCTGGTGCAGTACCTCATCGAGGTGCTGAAAAAGAAGGATTGGCAGGAGTTTTATAAGCTGAGCCAGATCACCACCAAGCTGGATCTGGATCCCAACGAGTTTCTCTACTGGCTGGGCAACAAGGCGCAGTATGCCCCGCAGGCCGAGCAGGTCTGCGCCGCCGTGATGGACGCCTGCTTTGACCGGCTGGCGGAGGAAAAGCGGCTGGACGTGCTGGCGGCGCTGCTCAGCGGCGACCAAAATACCTTTGAGCTGTTCCGCTGCGAAGCGCCGGAGCTGGTGCATCTGCCGGAGGCCACCTTCCAGTGGTACTGCGAGAACTATCTGGATCGGGACTATCCCCTGCGCACCATTATGCGCCTAAACGGAGTGGAGTTTCCGGAAAAGCTGGGCTGACAGGCTGGGCTTCTGGCGCTCCCCCCACAGCAATAGGAAACACAAAAAATGACGCCGGTTCTGCTGAACCGACGTCATCTTTTGTGCTTAATTTACTTGGTCAAACGCTTACCCGCATAGGTGCTCTTTTTCTTGCTGCCCATCCAAGCCATACCGGTCACGGACAGGATAGCGCTCACGCCGTAAACAGCGATGCCGGCGTCAAAGGTCTTGGGGGGATTCCCGCCGTCCTTGGAAACGGTGAACACGCCGTTCTCAGTGGTGACCTTGTAGTCAGCGGCTGCGTACTTCGTGGGGTCGGAGCTGAAGCTGCCGCCGGTGATGAAGCCGGTCAGTGCCTTTTCGGCGGTGTTGCCGAAATAGCTGCCCACGGCCTCAGCGTTCTCGCTCTTGAAGGTGCCTCCCTTGATCTCCACAGCGGGATCGCCGCCGGGATAACCGCAGGTATCCACCACGAAAGCGTTGCCGGTGGAATAGGCGCCGTTTCCATAATACTTATAGTCCGCCTTGTCGCCAGTGCCGATGATGGTGCCGCCGGTAACGGTGGTCTTGCCGGACTTGACATACACGCCGGTGGCGCCGGTGATGGTGCCGCCCTTGATGTTCAGCTCAGAGGTGTTGGGATAATAGATGCCCAGACCGTCCTTGTTGGTGCAGGTGATCACGGCGCCTTCCTCAATATTGATGATAACACCGCCGTCATCCTTATTGCCGATGCCGGAGACCGCAGCGCCGCCGGCTGCCTCAACCTTACCGAACACGGTAACAGAGGAACCCTCATTCTGCACGGTGATACCACCCTTGTCGCCCTTGGTGCTGGTGGTCATAATGGAAACATCCTTCTCGATAACCAGATCGGCGCCGCCCTGCACCCAAGCAGCCCATGTCACAGTCTCCATGCGACCGTTTTTCACGGTGAGGTCTGCGTACACATCAAAGCCGCCGCCAGTGGAGGTGAGCTTATTGCCGCCCAAATCCACAGTGATAGCCTTGCGAATTTCCTGATAGTCGCCAATGGTGACATCCTTCTGCAGGACAACGGTGTCGCCGGCCTTGGCCGCGGCAATAGCCTCAGCCAGAGTCTCATACTCCGTGTCGCCGATCTTGGCGGCGCCGGGATTCTTCTTCACGACCCACTGGCCGTTCACCTGCTTAAGGCTGCTGGCAGAGGTATCCACATAGTCGGAAACATCGCTTGCGAAGGTGCCCGCAATGACGGAGACCGTGGTCTTATCATTCTTGTCGACCTTCAGTTTGCCGTTGATGGTGCCGTTTTCGACCTTCAGGGTATTCTTATTCTGCGTACCGCTGTCGCGGGCGACCTCCACGGTGCCATTGATAACGGACTTACCGGTGACGGTCACGCCAACATCGCCGTAATTGCCAAAGCCGCCGTACACGTCGAAGGCCACGCCGTTCTCCTTAGCAATAATGGTAGTATCCTTGATGACCACATTGCCGCAGTTGTTGGACAAGGTGTAAGCCTGGTTTCCGGCCAAATTTGCGCCGTCCAGCACCATGTTCTCCAGCGTCAGGTTGCAGTAGTTTTGAACCAGCATCTTAGCCTTGGCGCTGGTGATCTTGCCGTTTTTGAAAGTAATGGTGGAATCCTTCAGCAGCTGGAACCCTTGGGTCTCCGTGCCCTTGGAGCCGACCAGCTCGCCGGTAATATCAAAGGTAAAGCCCTTGAAGTCCACGGTAAAACTGCTGCCGGAGGGAACAACAATGCCGTCGCCATCAGCATCTTTCAGCAGCTCGATGGTTTCGCCCTTTTTTACGTTCTTAAATGCTTCCTGTAATGTGCTATACTTCGTAGTGCCGATCTGCGCCACTTCGTCCGCCGCAAACACGGTCGTGGGCAGCAGCGCCAGTGCCAGAACCAGCGCCATCAAGATGCCAAACAGTTTTTTCATCACTTTGATCCCCTTCTTTTTCGAAAAAATTTTGGGTGTCCTCTTTTGAGGGGCTGATATTCCGCTAATCAGCTCTTATATTGTAGCACCTTCCATTTATTTTGTCACTACATTTTTAGAATTTATAGAATTACTGTATTATTATACATATTTTTTTATTGTGCATAATGCACAACTTTATATTGAAATCACTATCTGTGAAAGCACAAAAAACACTCTTTTCTTTTTAGAAAATACTTGCTTTTGGGGATAGGTGTGGTATACTTGCACCTGTCACACAAATATGAAAAAGATGATTTTTGTGAGGTGATCCCATGCCGCAGGGCAAGCACATATTGGGTCGCTCCCCCACGCCGCGGGTCTTCGGCACCGCCAAGGTGGGCGATCGGGGGCAGATCGTGATCCCCAAAGAGGCTCGTGACTATTTCAATATCCGCTCCGGCGACACGCTGCTGATCCTTGGCAGCGAAAGCCAGGGGCTGGTGATCTCCCGTCCGGAGGTGCTGGATCGGGTGGCACAGGAAATTCTGCAAAACACGGAGGAAAAACAGCGATGATGAACGAAATGTACCGGCAGCTGGGAGTGTCCCCTGCCGTATACGATTTTGGCGAAAAAATTCTGGGCGGGCTGCGGGAACGCTTCGCCGAAATAGACGCCGCGGCGGAATACAACCAGTGTAAGGTGCTCTCCGCCATGCAGAAGAATCGGGTCAACGCCACCCACTTCGCCGCCACCACCGGCTACGGCTACGACGACGAAGGGCGGGACAATCTGGAGCGGGTTTACGCCGACTGCTTCCACACGGAGGCGGCGCTGGTGCGCCCCCAGATCACCTGCGGCACCCACGCTCTGGCCGTGGCGCTGAGTGCCAACCTGCGCCCCGGCGACGAGCTTTTAAGCCCCGTTGGGCGTCCCTATGACACGCTGGAGGAGGTCATCGGCATCCGCCCCTCCCCCTGCTCGCTGGCGGAATACGGCGTGACCTATAACGAGGTGGCGCTGCTGCCGGACGGCGGTTTTGATTATAACGGCATCCGCAAGGCCATTAACGAAAAGACCAAGCTCATCACCATCCAGCGCTCCAAAGGCTACGCCACCCGTCCCACCTTCTCCGTGGAGCAGATCGGGCAGCTCATCGCTTTCTGCAAAGAGTGCAAGCCGGATGTGATCTGCATGGTGGACAACTGCTACGGCGAGTTCGTGGAGATGCGGGAGCCGTCGGACTGCGGCGCCGACATGATCGTGGGCAGTCTCATCAAGAACCCCGGCGGCGGCCTGGCCCCCATTGGCGGCTACATCTGCGGCACGCAGGCCTGCGTCGACCGCTGCGCCTACCGCCTCAGCGCCCCGGGTCTGGGGCAGGAGGTGGGCGCAAATCTCGGCCTGATGCCCGCTTTGTATCAGGGGCTGTTTCTGGCTCCCACGGTGGTGGCCTCGGCGGTGAAAAGCGCCGTGTTTGCCGCCGCGTGCTATGAAAATCTGGGCTTCCGCGTGGTGCCCTCCTCCCGCGAGAGCCGCCACGACATCATTCAGGCCGTGGAGCTGGGCAGCAAGGAGGCTATGGTAGCCTTCTGTAAGGGCATCCAGTCCGCCGCCGCCGTGGACAGCTATGTGACGCCGGAGCCGTGGGCCATGCCCGGCTACGAGAGCGAGGTCATTATGGCGGCCGGCGCCTTCGTGCAGGGCAGCTCCATCGAGCTTTCCGCCGACGGGCCTATCCGCCCCCCCTACGCCGTCTATTTTCAAGGCGGTCTTACCTGGTATCACGGCAAGCTGGGCATCCTCTTGAGCATGCAGAAGCTGGCGGACGCCGGAATCATTAATCTTTAATAGAATAATAAGGAGTATTTTCATCTATGTGGTTTTGGTTTTCTGTGATCGCGCTTCTGTTTTGGAGCGGATCGGATCTGTTTTCTAAAATTGGCTGCCGGGATGCCGACGATAAGTACGCCCACCTGAAAATGGTCATGGCCGTGGGTCTTGTCATGGGTCTGCACGCCGCTTACGAAATTTTCATCGGCGGCACGGAGATCAATTTTTCCGTCATTCTCACCTATCTGCCCGTATCAATTTTGTATATTTTGTCCATGACGCTGGGCTATGTGGGGCTGCGGTACATTGAGCTGTCCATCTCCTCCCCCATCTGCAACTCCTCCGGCGCGCTGGTGGCGGTTTTGAGCATCATCACAGGCTCTGCCCTGCTGGCGGCGGCGCAGTATGCGGCCATGGCGCTGGTGTGCGTGGGCGTTATCGGCCTGGGCATCGTGGAGGCGCGGGAGGACGATGAGCTGCGTATGGCTCGGCAGGAAGCCGGCAACTACAAGTACGCCAAGTCCGCTCTGGCGCTGCTCCTGCCCATCCTCTACTGCGTGCTGGACGCGCTGGGCACCTTTGCCGACTCCAAGGTGCTGGAGACCCTCAACGAGGACAGCGCCAACTGCGCCTACGAGCTGACCTTTCTGGCGGCGGGCATCGTTTGCTTTGTGTATGTGGTGCTCATCCGCCGGCAGAAGCTGCTGCCCAAGCAGGAAGGCCCCAAATACGCAGGCGCCCTATGCGAAACGGCCGGCCAGTTCGCCTATATCTACGCTCTGTCCGACAGCGAGCATGTGGCGCTGGCGGCGCCCATCATCTCCGCCTACTGCGTTCTGTCCGTGGTGTGGAGCCGCATTTTCCTGAAGGAAAAGCTCTCGTGGAAGCACTACCTCATGATCGCCCTCGTGGTCGCCGGCATTGTGATCTTGGGGATTTATGATGAATAACCGATAGAACGCAGCAAGGAGCAGCCCACTTAGGACTGCTCCTTTTTTCACTTAAAATGCGTCAAACAGATTCACCTGGCTGGTGTCCGCCATGCCCGCAAAGGCGCCCAACGCCTTGAGCTGCTCGATGTGGGTCTTGGAGAGCTTGTTGCAGCACATGGAAAACTCCTCCACGGAGATGAAGGTCTTGCCCTTGCGCTTTTCCACCGTGTCCACGGCGGCGGCCTCGCCCAGACCGTGAACGGAGATCAGCGGCGGCAGCAGCCCGCCCTCCGTGATGAGGAACTTGGAGGCGTCGCTGCGGTAAATGTCGATGGTGTCGAAGTGGAAGCCCCGCAGGTAAAACTCGTAGCACACCTCCAGCGTCACCAGCAGGTTCTGCTCCACGGCGGTGGCGTCCTTGTTGTTCTCGATCTCGTGGATCTTCCGCTCCACGGCCTCTTTTCCGGCGCAGCAGAACTCGGCGTCAAAGGCCTTGGCGCGGATGGAGAAGAAGGTGGCGTAGAAGGCCAGCGGCCTGTGCACCTTGAACCACGCGATGCGGAAGGCCATCATCACATAGGCCACGGCGTGGGCCTTGGGGAACAGGTAGCCGATCTTGGCCAAAGACTCGATGTACCACGCCGGCACCCCGTGCTCCTCCATGGCCTCCACCCAGCCCTCCTGGAATCCGCCCTTTTTCACCTTGCCCTTTCGCACGGCCTCCATGATCTTGAAGCTCATTTTGGGATCCAGCCCCATGGAGATGAGGTAGAGCATGATGTCGTCGCGGCAGCCCACGGTCTGCAGAACCGAGGCCGTGCCGCCCACGATGAGATCCCGCGCGTTGCCCAGCCACACGTCCGTGCCGTGGGAGAAGCCCGAAAGCCGCACAAGGGTGTTGAAGTCCTTGGGCTGGGTGTCAATGAGCATCTGGCGGGTGAAGCGGGTGTTGAACTCCGGAATGGCCACGGCGCCGGTAGGCCCCAGCAGCGGGTCATTTTCAAACCCCAGCACCTTGGAGGACACAAAAATGCTCATGGTGTCCGGATCGTCCAGCGGGATGGCGCGGGCGTTGACGCCGGTGAGATCCTCCAGCATGCGGATCATGGTGGGGTCATCGTGCCCCAGCATGTCCAGCTTCAGCAGGTTATCCTCCATGCAGTGGTATTCAAAATGGGTGGTGATGGTCTCAGCGTCCTCGGCGTCCGCCGGATGCTGCACGGCGGTGAAATCCTCCACGTCCATGTCATCCGGCACCACCACAAGGCCGCCGGGGTGCTGGCCGGTGGTGCGCCGCACGCCCACGCAGCCCAGGGTGAGGCGGTTCATCTCCGCATTGCCGGCGGTGATGTCCCGCTCCTCCAGATACTTGCGCACGAAGCCGTAGGCGGTCTTTTCCGCCAGCGTTCCGATGGTACCGGCGCGGAACACCTGCGTTTCGCCGAACATCTCCACGGCGTGGCGGTGAGCGCGCGCCTGATACTCGCCGGAAAAATTCAGGTCAATATCCGGCACCTTGCCGCCGCCGTAGCCCAAAAAGGTTTCAAACGGAATGTCAAATCCGTCCTTCACCATCTTTTCGCCGCACACGGGGCAAGCTTTATCCGGCATGTCCGCGCCGCAGCCGTAGCTGCCGTCGGTGATGAATTCCGAATGTCTGCACTTGGGGCAGCGGTAGTGGGGCGGCAGGGAGTTCACCTCCGTGATGCCCGCCATATAGGCCACCAGCGAAGAGCCAACGGAGCCTCGGGAGCCAACCAGATAGCCGTTTTCCAGACTCCGCTGCACCAGCTTCTGCGCCGACATATACACCACGTCGTACTTGCCCAGAATGCCACCCAGCTCCACGTTCAGCCGGTCCACAATGAGCTGGGGCGGCTCGTCGCCGTACAGCTCGTGGCACTTGCTCCACACCATGTCGTGCAGCTCCTGCTCGGAGTTTTCCAGCCGCGGCGGGAACAGCTGCCCCGGCGGCAGCAGCTCGATCTCCTCCACCATGTCGGCGATCATGCGGGGGTTTTTCACCACCACCTCGTAGGCCGTTTCCTCGCCGAGATAAGCAAACTCCTCCAGCATCTCGTCGGTGGTCTTGAAGTAGATGGGCAGGCTCTTGTCCGCATCGGGAAATTTCTTGCTGGCCAGCAGCACATGGCGGTAAATTTCGTCCTCCGGCTCCATGAAGTGCACGTCGCCGGTGGCGCAGACGGGCTTATGCAGCTCTCGTCCCAGCCGCACGATGGTGCGGTTGAACTCCCGCAGCTCCTCCTCGTCCCGCGCTTCGCCGCTTCGCAGCATGAAGGCGTTGTTGCACAGAGGCTGGATCTCCAGATAGTCATAAAAGGACGCAATACGCTTCAGCTCGTCCCAATCCTTGTGCTCCACCACGGCGCGGAACAGCTCGCCGGCCTCGCAGGCGGAGCCGATGATAAGCCCCTCTCGGTGCGCCGCCAGCTCCGTTTTGGGAATGATGGGAAAGCGCTTGAAGTAGTTCAGGTTGGACAGCGACACCAGCTGATACAGGTGCTTCAGCCCCAGCTTATTCTTGGCCAGAATGATGATGTGCTTGGGGCGGCGGTGGCTCTTGTTGCCCAGAGGGCGCAGCTTCAGCATCTGCTCATTGATCTGCTGCAGGCGGCTGATGCCCAGCTCCCGCCGCATTTTTTCAAAAAACGGAATGAGCATGTAGCCCACCACACCCGCGTCGTCCGAAGCGCGGTGATGGTTGAAGGCCGGCAGATCCAGATGCTCCGCCACGATGTCCAGCTTGAACTTGCTCAGCTCCGGCAGCAGATTCTGCGCCAGGATCAGCGAGTCCACATAGGTGGGGTCAAAGGCAAGTCCCGTCTGCCGGCAGCCCTCCCGAATGAACCCTATGTCAAACTCGGCGTTGTGTGCCGCCAGCGGCCGGCCGTTCACGAACCGGAGAAAGCCCTCCAGCGCCTCCTTGAGGGGCGGAGCGTCCTTCAGCATGGCGTCGGTAATGCCGGTGAGGCCGATAATTTCCGGCGTCAGCCGGCGGTTTGGATTCACAAAGGTCTGGAACCGCTCCGTGATCTCCCCGTTTTTCAGCACCACGGCGCCAATCTCCGTGATGGCCTCCTTCATCACGTTCAGCCCCGTGGTCTCAATGTCGAAGCAGACGATCTCGTCTTCAAACGCCTGATCCATGGAGCCGTGGACGGCCACGCGGTCGTCCAGATTGTTCACATAGTACCCCTCCACGCCGTAGAGGATCTTGATCTTCCCCTTGGCGGTGTGCCATGCGTCGGGAAAGGCCTGCACCACGCCGTGGTCGGTGATGGCAATGGCCGGATGCCCCCAGGAAATGGCCTCCTTGATAACGGCGGCGGGATCCGTGAGGGCGTCCATGTTGGACATACGGGTGTGCAGATGCAGCTCCACCCGCTTCTCTCTGGCCGTATCTTTGCGTGCCTCGTGGGTTATTTTCACAATGTTCTGGGGGCTGAGCTGCACGTCCTTGCCGTCGCGGGTCAGCTCTATGAACCCCTGCACCCGCAGCCACATGCCCGGGGCAATGGCGCTTTGCAGGGAGCCAAGCTCCTTGGCCTGCATGTACTTGCGGACGGTAACGGAGTTTTTGTAGTCCGTCATGTCAAAGGTCAGCACCCACACGCCCGGGCGGCGGGTCTCGTGGCAGTCGGCAAAAAACACCTTGCCCTCCACCACAACGCTGCCCATCTTGGGGTTCAGCCCCTCCATGGAAACGGGCTTGCCCTTGATGGCCTTGCCCAGCAGCACCTGCTCGCTGCTCTTTTCCTTCACGGCGGAGAGGAACCGCAAACGCACCTGCCGAAAGCCGTAATGCTCCTGCAAAAGCTGCTCCAGCGCCGTTTTGGCGGCGTCGGGCAGGGGCTGCCGCACCTCCACCTCCGCCTCCAGTGAGCGGCTCTCCCGATCCAGTTCTCCGGCCACGATCTTGGCGTCCGCCAGCGCCGGCCGCAAATTATGCGGCGGCAGAAAACTCCCAAAAAATTCTAAAAAACCGATTTTATTCATACTTACAGCTTCTCAATTTCTTCCATCAGTGCATCCACCAGCTTGTCCTCCGGCACTTTATAGAGGATCTCGCCCCGCCGGAACACCAGCCCCTCGCCCTTGCCGCCGGCAATGCCCACGTCGGCGGCGGCGGCCTCGCCTGGGCCGTTGACCACGCAGCCCATCACCGCCACGGTGATGTTTTTCCCGCAGCCCTCCAGCCGCCGCTCCACCTCTCGGGCAATGGGGATCATGTCGTACTGGGTGCGGCCGCAGGTGGGACAGGAAATAAGGTTCGGCCCAAAGCGCCGCACGCCGGCAGCGGACAGTATCTGCTTAGCTGCACGCACTTCCTCCACGGGGTCTGCCGTGAGGCTCACCCGCACGGTGTCGCCGATGCCCATGCACAAAAGCCCGCCGATGCCCATGGCGGACTTCAAAATGCCCATGGTGGGCGTGCCCGCCTCGGTAACGCCCAGATGCAGCGGATAGTCCGTCTGCTCGTGCAGCATCCGGTACGCCTGCATATTCACCGACACATTGGAGCATTTCACGGAAAGACAGATGTCGTCAAAATCGCATTCGTTCAAAAGGCGTACATGCCCCATGGCGCTCTCCACCAGCGCCTCTGCCGTGACGCCGCCGTACTTAGCTAGCAGGTCCTTTTCCAGCGATCCGCCGTTCACGCCGATGCGGATGGGGATCCCCCGCTCCTGACAGGCGTCCGCCACGGCGCGCACCCGCTCTTTTGCCCCGATGTTGCCGGGGTTGATGCGTATTTTGTCCGCCCCCTGCTCTGCGCAGGCCAGCGCCAGCTTATAGTCAAAATGAATGTCGCACACCAGCGGGATATGGATGCGCCGCTTAATGGCGCCCACGGCGTTTGCGGCGTCCATATCCGGCACGGCCACCCGAATGATCTCGCACCCCGCCTGCTCCAGCGCTTCGATCTGGGCAACGGTGGCCTCCACGTCCTGAGTAGGCGTGCTGCACATGGACTGTATGGAAACGGGCGCGCCGCCGCCAACGGCCACGCTGCCCACATGAATTTGCTTGCTCATATTCTCGCCCGCTCCTTTCTCCCTCGTAAAAACGCAAATCAAAAAAAGCCTCGCAGAGTTTGCCGCCCGCAGGCGGCAAGTGTGAAATTTTTCCGCCATGCGGCCAAATTATGCGCGCAGCAGACTGCGATCCCTTTGGCAGAAAAACGAAGTTTTTCGCCAGCTACTGGAATATTTTCCACACATCCTGAAATGTCACCGCCAGCATCAGCAGCATCAGCAGCGCAAAGCCCGCCACATGGACATAGCTCTCGAACTTCTGCGGAATGCGCTTGCGGATCACCAGCATGCACAGAGCGTTGATGACCAGGAAGAATATTTTCCCGCCGTCCAGCGCCGGCAGGGGCAGCAGGTTCATCACCGCCAGATTCACGGCGATCATAGCCACCAGATACGCAATGTTCCGCACGGCGGCGGAGGTGGAGCCGCTGCTCTGTCCCACGTCGGTGATAACGGACACGATGCCCACGGGGCCGCTGATGTCCTTGACGCCGGCCTGCCCCGTCACCAGCATCTGCAGCGACAGGCGCACCATGCGCACAAAGTCCGCCGCGTTGGCAAGGCTCACCCGCAGGCGGCTGCCGAAAGTGGCCTTTTCCACGGTGAAATTCAGCCCGTAGCCCTTATACTTGTTGCCGCTCTGGTCGGTGTATTCCCGCCGCTCCATCGCAACGCCGGAAAGCTCCGTTTTCTCGCCGCCGCGGATGATGGTCAAATCGTGGCTTTCGCCCTGATTCAAGTTCAGCAGCATGGTCACATCGCTGAAAATATAGATTTTTTCGCCGTCGATGGCGGCAATTTCATCTCCCGCCTGCAGCACCCCCTGCAAGGGGCAGCCGTCCGCAAAGCTGTCGATCACCGGCGTGGTGAAAGCCTTCGCTCCGACATAAAGGCAGAAAATAATGATAAGCCCCGTCAGGAAGTTCATGAACGCTCCCGCCGCAAAGATCAGCAGCTTCGCCCAAAAACCCTGATTTTCCAGCGCCGCCGGATCGGTGGAAGCCTCGTCCTCCCCCTCCATGGCGCAGAAGCCGCCGAAGGGCAGGCAGCGCAGGGAATACAGCGTATCCCCCTTCTTCTTTTTTAAAATGGCCGGCCCCATGCCGATGGAAAATTCGTTCACCCGAACGCCGCAGGCTTTTGCCGCCAGAAAATGCCCCAGTTCGTGGACGGCGATGAGCACACCGAACACCAAAACGGCCACAAGAATATAGACAAATGTCGACATAGTCGCTCCATTCCGACGCCTATAGCGTCCGTCATTTACCGGACGGCCTCCCGACCTGACCGGTCTGCCTCCAGTATATCCCCAAGGCTCGGCTGATATTTCACCGCTACGCGGGAAAGTGCCTGCTCCACCCGACGGGGAATGTCGTTGAACCCGATCTCGCCCCGCAAAAACTGCGCCACGGCCGCCTCATTGGCGCCGTTCATAATGGCGCAGGCCGTGCCGCCGGCGGCGGCGCACTCCTTGGCGATGCGCAGGCAGGGAAATGTCTCCTCGTCCGGCGCGCTGAAGGTCAGAGCGCCGCAGGCGAGCAGATCCAGCGTCCTATCCGGCGTCTCGGCCCGATAGGGATAGGTCAGGGCGTAGCGGATGGGCAGCTTCATGTCCGGCGTGCCCAGCTGCGCCAGCATGGCGCCGTCCCGAAACTCCACCAGAGAGTGCACGATGCTCTGGCGGTGGATCACCGCCTCCACCTGCGCAAGGGGCAGGCCGTACAGCCGCATGGCCTCGATGATCTCCAGCCCCTTGTTCATCAGGGTGGCGGAGTCAATGGTGATTTTTGCGCCCATGGTCCAGTTGGGGTGGCGCAGGGCGTCCGCCGCCGTCATGTGCTCCAGCTCCGCAAAGGTCCTGCCGAAGAAAGGCCCTCCGGAGCAGGTGAGCAGGAGCCTTTTTATCTCGCCCCTGTCCTTACAGCCCTGTAAGCTCTGAAAAATGGCCGAGTGCTCCGAGTCCACCGGCACGATCTCGGCGCCGTATTTTTTGGTCTCGGCCATCACCAGCTCGCCGGCGCACACAAGGGTCTCCTTGTTGGCCAGGGCGATGCGCTTTTTTTTGCGAATGGCAGCCAGCGTCGGCTCCAGCCCCACGCTGCCCATGACCGCCGTGACCACGGTGTCGGCTTCCGCCAGCTCCGCCGCCGCCACAAGCCCCTCCATGCCGCTCATGACCTCGATGGGCAGCCCCCGCAGCCGCTCCCGCAGCTCGCGGGCGGCGCTTTCCTCATACACCGCAGCAAGGCACGGGCGAAACTGCCGTGCCTGCTGCTCCAAAAGATCGATTTGTCGTCCGGCGGTGAGAGCGGCCACGCGCAGCCCCAGCTCCTCCGCCACCTGCAGCGTCTGCCGGCCGATGGAGCCGGTGCTGCCCAAAACGGAAATACTCTTGCTCATTTTCTCACATTCCCACGGCGCAGGCGATCATCCACACCACCGGCGCGGCAAAGATCACGCTGTCAAACCGATCCAGCACGCCGCCGTGTCCCGGCAGCAGGCGGCCATAGTCCTTGATGCCGCACTGGCGCTTGATAACGGAAAAGCTCAGATCGCCCAGCTGCCCCATGAAAGCGCCCACCAGTCCGATGACCATGCACCAGCCGATGGACAGCGCCTGCACCGTGACGAAAAAGAACACGATGCGAAAGAGGACCATGCCCACGATGCCGCCCACAAGGCCGCCCACGGCGCCCTCCACGGTCTTCTTGGGGCTGGCCTTGGGCGCCAGCTTGTGCTTGCCGCAGGCCATGCCGGTGAACAGCGCCGCCGCGTCGCTCATGAACGCCGCCACCAGAGGCATCAGCACCAGCCCGCCGCCAAACTCCATGAGCCGCAGCCGCAGCAGGCAGCTCATGGCCAGCGGAATGGCCACACCCCCCAGCAGCACGGCGCAGACGTCCTGAAACGCAATGGCGTTTTCCCGCCCGAACCACCGCACCGCCAGCAAAAACAGCAGCGCCACAGCGGCGCACAGCAGCCAGGGGACGGCCACAAGCACCGTACCCTTATACGCCTCCATGCCCGCATAGGTGGAAAACACGGTACACACGGCCATGAAGCCCGCCAGAACCCACAGGCTCTTCGTCTTCTCCGCGCCGCTCACCGCCGCCAGCAGCTCGTGGGCGCCGATGACCCCCAGCGCCGCCAGCAGCGCCGCCGTCGCCCAGTGGGGCGCCCAGCACAGCACCAAAAGCAGCAGCGGAATGCCGATGACCGCCACCAGAATTCTCTGTTTCATAGATTTGATCCTCTTTATTTTCTCTCGGTTTGCCTCATTTTACTCCGCCGAATCGGCGGTCGCGCTGCTGATAGGCCATGATGGCCTCATCCAGATCCTTTTCCGTGAAATCCGGCCACAGAGTGTCGCAGAAATAAAACTCCGAATAGGCGCACTGCCACAGCAGGAAGTTGGAGAGCCGCAGCTCGCCGCTGGGGCGGATGATAAGCTCCGGATCGGGAATGCCGGCGGAATAGAGGTGCTTCTCAAAGTTCTCCTCCGTCAGCTCCTCCCCTGCGGCGGCGCAGGCGCGGGCAGCGTGCAAAATTTCATCCCGCCCGCCGTAGTTGATGCACAGGTTCGCCTGAAAGCCATGCACCCGCTCGGCCACCTCGTCGGCCTTATGCGCCAGAGCCTGCAGCTCCGGACTCAGAGCCGACAGGTCGCCGAAAAACCGCAGCCGCATCTGGTCGCGCTCCATGGTGTCGATGGCCTCCAGAATATACTTTTTCAGCAGGGACATGAGGGTGTTCACCTCGTCCTGCGGCCGCTTCCAGTTCTCCGTGGAAAAGGCATACACCGTCACATATTCCACGCCCAACGCCTTGCAGTACAGCGCGATCTTGCGAAAGACCTCCGCGCCTACCTTATGGCCGGCAGTACGAGGAAGCCCGCGCTTCTTCGCCCAACGACCGTTGCCGTCCATAATGATAGCGATGTGGCGGGGAAGGCGGCTTTTGTCCACCTGCCCCGCCTTATGATGCGTGTTTTTTCTGGAAAACAGCCCCATCAGACAGACATCAGTTCCTTTTCCTTGGTTTCAAGGATCTTGTCCAGCTCCTTGCAGTTGTCGTCGGTGATCTTCTGCATATCCTTTTCCGCCAGCTTCAGCTCGTCCTCGGTGATCTCGGAGGCCTTCTGCATCTTCTTGAACTTGTCCATGGCGTCGCGGCGGATGTTCCGCACGGCCACCTTGCCGTTTTCGGCATACTTATGGATCTGCTTCACCAGCTCCTTGCGGCGCTCCTCCGTGAGCTGGGGAAAGGACAGGCGGATGCACTTGCCGTCGTTCTGGGGATTGATGCCCAGATCGGACTCCAGAATGGCCTTTTCAATGGGGCGCAGCAGGGAGCCGTCCCACGGGGTGATGACCAGAGAGCGGGGATCGGGGGATGCGACGCTGCCCACCTGCTGGATGGGCGTGGGGGTGCCGTAATAATCCACGGAAATGCGGTTGAGCACAGCGGCGTTGGCACGACCCGCGCGCACGGCGGCGAAATCGGCCTTCACGGACTCGATGCTCTTTTTCATCTTTTCCTCGTAAACTTTGTATTCGTCTTTCAGCATGGGTTTTATGCCTCCTTCACTATTGTTCCGATTTTTTCTCCGCGCAGAACACGGATGATGTTGTAGGGATCCTTCAGGGCAAAGACCAGCACGGGGATGTGGTTATCCATAGACAGGCTGGTGGCCGTGCTGTCCATGACGGACAGGTGCCGCGCCAGCACATCGTCATAGGTGATGGAGTCGAATTTTTTGGCCGAGGCGAACTTGGCCGGATCGCAGTCGTACACGCCGTCGATATTCTTGGCCAGCAGAATAACGTCTGCGCCGATCTCCGCCGCCCGCAGCACTGCCGCCGTATCCGTGGAGAAAAACGGGCTTCCGATGCCGCAGCCGAAGATCACCACGCGCCCCTTTTCCAGATGCCGGATGGCGCGGGCGCGGATGTAAGGCTCCGCCACTTCTTTGATCTCCAGCGCCGTCTGCACGCGGACGTCCACGCCCTTCTGCTCCAGCACGTCCGCCATAGCCATGCAGTTCATGGCCGTGGCCAGCATGCCCATGTGGTCGGCACGGGTGCGCTCAATGTAGCCCTCGCCGTTTTTCACGCCCCGCCAGAAGTTGCCGCCGCCGATGACGATGCCCACCTGCACGCCCATTTCCACGCATTCCTTGATGACGTCCGCCACCTGCCCCATGACCTGAAAGTCCAGGCCGAAGTGCTTGTCGCCCGCCAGCGCCTCTCCGCTGATCTTCAGCAATACCCGCTTATATTTCGGTTCGTCCATACGAATCCTCCTGTTTTTATTCTCCATAGTATTCTACCTTATTTTCCGTCTTTTGTAAATGAAATTTTCGCAAAACACCGCTCTTGTTTTTCTCCGCCCAAAGGCTATAATAAAACTATATAAATAACCTGTCATTGCGAAGCCAGTGCGTACACCGGCTGTGGCAATCCGTTTCTTCAACAGAGAAATAGTGCAGATTCCCACGGTCGCTTCGTTCCTTCGGAATGGCAAAAAAACAACAGCTAAAAAAGGAGTAAAGTATATCATGGAGCTTCGCCATGTTTTGGGCGGCACCTATGTGGCCGTGGGTGCCACGGCGCTGATGCCGCTGTATAAGCTGAATGAAACGGACGTAGTCCTGCTGGACACGGGCTATGCCAAGCTCGATCGCAGCGGCCTGACCCATCTGCTGGAGGACAATCGCTTCCAGCTCAAGGGCATCCTCTGCTCCCACGCCCATTTTGACCACACCGGCAACGTCCGCTATCTCCAGGACCGCTATGGCGCCGTGGCCGCCGCACAGATCATCGAGGCGGGCATCTCCGTGAACCCCGACGCCTACCGCGCCAACTACGTCCCCCTGACCTACGGCCGCAGCCGGAAATATTTTCTGGAGGAGTGCTTCATCGCCGACGTCATCATCCCCGCCGACGCCGCGGAGCTGACCTTCTGCGGCGCAAAGTTCGGCATCCTGCAGCTCCCCGGCCACAGCGCCGGCCATATCGGCATCATCACCCCCGATGGCGTGGCTTACCTCGGCGACTGCCTCATCAGCCGCTCCCAGATCGACGAGGCCAAGCTCCCCACCTCCATGTTCATCGCCCGCGACTTAGAGAGCAAGCGCAGCCTGTACGCCCTGCGCTGCCCCGCCTACATCGTGGCGCACAAAGAGGTATTTACGGACATCACCGACCTCATCGGCGAAAACATCCGCTTTATAGAGAGCAAAGCGCAGGAAATGCTGGACTGCCTCACAGACGGCATGACCTTCGACCAGTGGATCTATGAGTTCTGCAAGCGCGAAAACGTGCGCACCCATAACGAGCTGAAATTCAGCGTGGTGGAGCGGAACTTTGCAAACTTCGCCGCGTGGATGGAGGACGAGGGCACCATCACCATCCGCCGCGAGTTCTGCGCCAAAAAATATTACCACGGTTCCGCCGAATAAAGCAGCAAAAGCCCGCCCCGAAGCTCCCTTTACAGGGAACGCTTCGGGGCGGATTTTTCATTTATGAATCTTTTTTACTGCCGCTCCCGCCGTCTTCTCAGCAGCGCCAGCCATGCCCCGCCGCTGGCGGCCAGCAGCGCCGCCCAAAGAGTCAGGTTCCCGCTGTCCCCCGTGGTGGGCGTCCCCTTGCCGGTGGCGGGCAGAACGGTGTCCTCCTGCAGGATGGGCTGCGTCAGTGCCTCGTCGCCGAAATACAGGCCGCAGCGGGTGCAGACCCAGTGTTCCGTGTGCCCCGCCTCCGTTTCCGTGGGCGCCAGCGCCGCCACATGGGTCACCTCATGCCCCAGCGCGTCCAGCACCGTGGTGCGGCTGTCCGTATACAGGCCGTTCTCGAAGGTCGCCTTGGCCGTGTAGACCGTTTCCCCTGCTCGGGTGCATCCGGCAGGCGTGGTGCGGTGCGTCATATCCACCGCAGGCTCCTCGATGTGCGTCCCGTCATTTTTGCAGGTAAAGCGCACCGCGGCGGCGGTTCCGTCCTCGTTCCAGATCCATTCCGCTTCGCCCCAGTCGTGCCCCGTGGCGGGGATGATAAGCTCCTCCTGCGTGGCCTTCTCTCCGTCCATCAAAACCAGCACACGGCAATCCGCACAGATCCGGTGCGCCTTCTGCCCGTCCTCCGTGCAGGTAGCCGCCCAACCCAGATTTTCGCTGAAATTGTGCATTCCCAACTCGCCGTATTCCTTTTGGCAGATCCGGCACACGGCTTTATGCTGGCAATCGGCTCCGCCGCCGGCGCAGGCCGCCTCGTCCAGATGCGTCCCGCACCCGTTCTTGCAAACGTGATAGTGCTTCCCGTTCTCCTGCGTCCACTCCGCCGACGGGTCATGCTTATTGGGATCAACCTCCCCATACACCCCGCCGCAAACGGCGCATTCCGCTTTCATCATGCAGTTGGCCGTACCGCCGGAGCAGGCCGCTTCATCCAAGTGCGTCCCGCACCCGTTCTTGCAAACGTGATAGTGCTTCCCGTTCTCCTGCGTCCACTCCGCCGACGGGTC
>ENA-OUQC01000154-OUQC01000154.1-human-gut-metagenome-genome-assembly--contig:-NODE-154-length-63292-cov-24.766592_pt1 | contig 63292 bp, 61 predicted proteins | sample MGYA00237942_ERZ548815 | MGnify/ENA primary metagenome ERZ548815 (study PRJEB26490, sample SAMN05194722) | human gut metagenome | biome: terrestrial biome; feature: human-associated habitat; material...
ATAATCCGAACCCATCTCCGATTAAGAAGATTTGGTTCGGATTATATTGGTTTGGCAAATCACGCTAATTTGGATACAAATGCACCCCAGCGTGAAAGTGGGGTGCATTTCAGGTTAAGTGGGGTGCATTTTTACGGGGTGGGGTGCATTTTAGCATCCATATCTCGGCTCGATTATGCTGCCGTCGATGGCGTTGATACGAAGCAGGGGACTGGGGAACCCTTCCCGGTCATCGCTGCCGAAGTTGTGGCCGTCTTCGTAGGTGAAGTAATAGCTGCCGTAGAAGTTCCAGACCGGTACCAGCAGCCCCTTTTCACTGGACTTACGATTAGTCACCCGGGACATCTCCAGGGTTACCCGGTCTACCTTGTAGGTGGCCGAGGTAAGGTCGTTGCCGCTGCCGGATATATCGTATTTCACCAGCATCATTTTCTGGAAGATCTCATCGACCTTATCGAAGGTCAAAAGCGCGCTGTTCTTGGTGGTATATTCGCCGTAGGCGTAGGGAGAACCCCAATTGAAGGTCTCGATGCCGTTGTCCGTGATGGTGAATGTGCAGCTTTCGAAGGCCCAATGGGGATCGCCGGAGCTGGGCGGAGGCGGCAGGATGCCGTCGATGGACTTGCCGCAGGCCACCACATAGGCGGAATTGTCCCCATAGGGATCCGGCACTTTCCTGTCACCGCCGTTCCCGGTATCGCTATTTCGGGTGAGATACACGCCGATTACAACCATATCCTCAAAGCCGTTATCTGCCCAAAAGGCCTCCACCAGTTTCCGTGCTTCGACAGGGGTCATCCTCAGCCCTGCGGCATCGGCAGGCACGGCGGTCTCATCAGCGATCCATTTCCTCACATTGTAGTTCAGGTACTGGCCGAAAGCCTGATCACGAATATACCAGATGCTTCCGCTGATGGGGAAATCGTAGCTGGACTTTGTGTTTTTGTCATAGGTTTGCCCATGCACGTGGAATGCCTTACCTGTAAAAGTATAATAATTTTCCTGGCGCTCATAGGCGTCCAGAGCCTTGTATTTTCCCAAGTACTCTCCGACCCCCAGCTGGCGCTCCTCCAGAGTGCCGTCGCTGATCTGCTTTTCGACAGTCTCCGGAGCTTTCTCGTATTCTTCCTTCCAGTATGCCAGGTTGGACTCCAGCTTTTTGAGACGGTCCTTATCAGTGGCGGTTTTCATCTCAGATTCAACATCTGCAATCCGCTCAGAGATCTCAGCCTTCGTCATCTGTTCCTGAGCCTTGTACATGACCGTGTCCCCACACAGGGCGTTGAAGAGCTTCGTGACCTCATCCTGGGTGAAGTCCCTGGGCTCCACATGAAGCGTGGGCATCTGGAGCGTATCCGGCAGGTACACGTCCGCGTCCACGGTGATCTTCACGATATCGGAGACGGGCTTCAGCTCAACATCATAATGGGTGGACGCTCCCAGCAGGTCATACAGCGGGCTATACGGAATGATTGCTGTATCATTTACCACCTCCGCTTCTGTCAAGGTTGGCTTATCCTCCGCGACGAGCTGGGTGGCCGCAGTAGTTGAAAACGTCATGACGGCCGCTTCCTCTAATCGCTCTGTATTTGTTTTTTCAGAGATGTCGACCTGCGGCGCTTTTGAACAACCAATTCCTGATAAAAGGATTGCTGTAACACTGACCCATGCAAGGATTTTTCTGATTAATTGTTTTCTTTTCATATTTCTGATCTCCCTTCGTTGGTTTTCTTTACCTTACCGTAAGGGATGTAAGCAAGTCTTCCGTGAAATGTAAGCGATCTGTAAGTTCCTTATGCATCAAAAAGAATAGATACGGTAGTCCCGGTCCCCACTTCACTCTCGATGAAAAGACGTGCATGATGGAGCTCTGCGATACGTGCTGCCAGCGTCAGTCCCAATCCGGCATGGCCGCTCTGGCGGCTTCTCGACTTATCCGCCCGGAAGAAGGGCTGTGTGATCTTATCGATGATTTCCTTAGGAATGCCGCAACCGTCGTCTGAAACCATAATAGCCCGTTCCTGGGCAGATACCGTAACATGCTTTGCACCGGCGCTGTAAGAGTTGTCTACCAGATTGGTGAGCACACCTATGATCAGATCGGGATCTGCAGCAAAGCGTTCTCCATTCTCGGTAAACTGCAGCGTTGCGTCGTGCCGAGTCGCAATGGTTCTCAACGTTTCCTCCGCCATGTCGAAGAGCTGTCGAGCGGAGATGTCCTGAAGGGATATGTCCTCGCCGTCCGTCAAGGTGATGAGCTGCATCATTTTCTGAGTGAGCCGTTCCAGCCGTTGTGCCTCCCGATGGATGAAGGAGACGGCTTCCTCGCTCTGCTTCTCAGACAGCTTTGCTCGTTCCAGTAGTTCCGCATATCCGATGATAGCTGTCATGGGCGTCTTCATTTCATGGGTCAATGCGCCTATCAGCATCCTACGTTCATCTGCAACTGCCGTAACGGCGTTAATATGACTTTCTACAGCGTCTGCCATACGGTTGAAGCTCTCCGATACTGTCGTTATCTCGTCTTTTCGTTTCAACTGACCTTCAGAGAGAGGAATCCGAGTTTGGTACGCACCTTTGGTCATGGATATCGCTTCTTTTTCCAACGTTTTGAGCGGGCTAAGTGTACGGGATGTGATGACAAGGATCAGGACGGTGCTGATCAGGACAGCAAAAGCGCAGATAATCGCAAACTGCAACCGTAACCCGGTAATGGAATCGTACACAGATGTCATATTACGTATGATGTAGATCTGATATGTCTCACTCAGCAGATCTGTTTCAGTCACGGCAGCAAACAGCTTTTCCCCCTGCCAGGTCACGGTATTCTGTTGTAACCCCCCGAGAAGGACGTCCGGAGCGTATCCGCTGTTATTGAAAAAGGTCTCCTCGTTGTGCTTGAGGACGTATTGGGATCCACTGAACGTATCATCAGTGTAGCTTTGAAACACATAAATGAGGATGCTTCGCCGAACAGCATCCGATGATCCTTCGTCCAGGACTTTTGAAACAGCCGAAGAAAAAGAAGTGTTCAGCATGGCAAGTTCAGAGGCAGCGTTATCTTCCACAGACCGTATCATGCTTTTTTCGCTTGACCGGAGCAGCAGAAATCCACACAACAAAAGACTCATCGTCGAGCAAAGAATGAATAGCAGGGAAAGACGGACACGTATCTTCATAGCGTAGTCTCCAACCGATATCCGACCCGAGGTACGGAAATAATAGGAAGGCCAGTTTTCTTTCTTAACTGGGAGACATGGATATCAATTGTGCGGCTCTCCCCATAGAAATTCATGCCCCAAACCTCGGCAAGGATCTTTTCGCGGGAAAGAGCAATGTTCTGATTTCGGGCAAAGAAAAGAAGCAGGTCGAATTCAAGCGGTTTGAGCAGGATTGGCTGATCCCCTTTAAAAACAACCCGTTCATCGACATGGATTGTTAAATCACGAATCGTGATGATGCCTCCGCTACAGTGCCGTGCAAGAACTTTTTCCATTCGAACAAGCAGTTCCATGACCTCAAAAGGTTTGACGATATAGTCCTCTGCCCCAGTGGTAAGGCCTGTCAATTTGCTTTCGAGATCGTTTTTGGCTGTCAAGTAAATGACCGGGATCCCATGGGCTTTGAGTGGCTCCATCAGATGAAAGCCGTCGATTCCAGGCAGCATCACATCCACTATCGCCACGTCGAAGCGCTCACCGTTCTGGATCATCTTAAGTGCTTCCAAACCATCTTTTGCAGGGATAGGTTCATATCCAGCTATAGAAAGATTCATGCAGAGCAACCGATTGATGGCATCATCATCTTCAATTACAAAGATGCGGTACACAACTTAGTCCTCCATTGTTCTGTATCTATTAATATAATAGAAAGCGAGGTGTGAACATCGCTATCATTCTGCGTAAACAAATTGTAAGTTTTTCTCCTTGCGCTCTTACATCACTTCGTGATCTCTGTACCGTCATAGAAGCGGAATGTAATCGTCCCATCCCTATGAACCGTCGCGTAGTCCACCGTCATGATCCACAGGTGACGATCGAACTCCGTCAGGGGATCGTCCCGCTCGTCGAGCACCGCCATGAATCGTTCTACGGCTTTTGCCCCAGCCAGCTTATCTTGCCGATTCGCTGCAAGAGAGTCGTAACGGGCTTTTGCCTTTTCGTATCGGTCAACGTAAGCGTTGTACCGGCTGGTATACTCGGTCTGGTCCTGTGCGGTTGCGGAGTTCTCATCGATACACTTCCGTATAAGCCCGGCGATCACATCCAGCTCTCGCAGCAGCTCTTCCATTTCGGTATCCAAGGCAGTTGTATCCATGAGAAATTCTCGAGCCGTCTCGCACCCCAGAAGGTAGGCTGATTTGTCGGTCAGCATGCTGTTGTAGGCAGCGATGAACCGTGCCTCGATCTCCTCTTCCGTAAGATGCGGGGTCTTGCACCGATCCTTGCCCTTATCAAATTTGCAGTTGCATTGCCAGATGCTCGTCCGGTACCGGTCGGTCGAATGCCATGTCTTGACTCCGAACCAGCCGCCACAGTCGCCGCACTTGAGCTTTGCACCGAAGATGCTCTTACTGCTGTATGCTCGGCCTATGGCTTTCCGACGCTTGATCTCCTCCTGAACGGCCTCCCATTCATCCGGGTCAATGATCGCCTCGTGGCTGTGCTCGATATAGTATTGAGGCACTTCGCCCTCGTTGATCTTCCGTTTTTTGGTCAGAAAATCTGTCGTAAAGCACTTTTGAAGCAATGCCGCCCCGCGATATTTCTCGTTCTGCAAAATGCTGTTCACCGTGGATGCGCTCCACTTCGGTTTTCCAGACGGACTCGGAATGCCATCAGCGGTGAGTTCCCTCGCAATCGCCCCGATGGTCTTTCCGGCCATGAAGTCACGGTAGATCCGGCGAACGATCGTAGCCTGCTCCGGATTCACCACCGGCGGGTCATCCTTCTTCGGGCCGTGATCATATCCGAGAAATTGCTTGTAGGGCAGGGTGATCTTGCCATCGGAGAACCGTTTGCGCTGGCCCCATGTCACGTTCTCCGAAATGGACCGGGACTCCTCCTGCGCGAGGCTCGACATGATCGTCAGCAGCAGCTCGCCCTTGCCGTCGAGGGAGTAGATGTTTTCCTTCTCGAAATAGACCTCGACGCCTTTCTCCTTCAGCTTCCGTATCGTCACCAGACTGTCCACGGTGTTCCGGGCGAAACGGCTGACGGACTTTGTAACGATCAGGTCCAGCGTTCCGGAAAGCGCATCCGCGATCATCTCGTTGAACCCGTCACGCTTGCGGGTACCGAGGCCGCTAATGCCCTCATCCGTGTAGACCTTCACGAACTCCCAATCCGGGTGGCTCATGATGAACCGCGTGTAATAGTCCACCTGCGCTTCGTATGAGGTGAACTGCTCGTCCTTGTCCGTGGAGACACGAGCGTACCCGGCCACGCGGCGCTTCTTTACGACCGGGTCGATCCTGCGGACGGCGTTCAGCGTCGCCGGGATCACTGTTACATTTCTTTCTGACATTCTGTGTACCTCTTCTTTGCATGCTTGGCGGCCTGCTTTTTCATCTCGTCCGTCCATGATTCGGACCGGGATCGATCCTGCCATATCTTTTGTATGACGCTCCCGTCGTCAAGGTAAAATGTGAGCCGGTTCCCGTTATCTGCTGTGATTCCGGTGATCCGGCTCAGACCAATTTCTTCTGTTATCTTGAGGAGCGTCGCTTCGGGGATTTGCTTCGACGGACAGGCCGCCTTTCCTTTCTGCTTCAACGTTCCGCAGATCCACGTGGGACCTGTTCGCGTGTGTTTCCTAATAAAATGCTTCCCGCAGATCGCGCAGGTGATGAGCGACGTGAACGGGTATCTGGCAGGCTGATAATCCGGGCAGTAAACCTCAGCCCGTCTTGTTAGCTCCGCCTGCACCCGCTCAAAGTCCTCCGGGGATATGATCGGCTCATGAGTTCCCGCCGCATGGTACTTAGGACGCTGACCGCGATTAACGTAGTCCTTCTTGGTCAGGCAATCCTCCCGGTAGGTTTTCTGCAAGAGCAGGTTCCCGGTATAGGCATAGTTCCGAAGAATCTTCTGCATCCCGGAATGATTGAACTCTCCGCCGAAGCGGGTCCGGATACCTTCCGCGTTCAGCGTGTTCACGATCGACTGGATGCCCCTGCCGTCAAGGTACATGGAAAAGATGCGCCGCACGATGGCTGCTTCATCCGGCTCGACTACGAATGTGCCGTCTTCGATCCGGTATCCCAGCATGGTGCAGTTCCATGGGCGGCCGTCCTCGAAGTTCTTCCGGACACGCCATTTCTGGTTCTCGGAAACCGACAGCGCTTCCTCCTGTGCGTAGCTGGCGAGGATCGTCAGCATCAGTTCGCCCTCGTAGCTCAGCGTATGGATGTTCTGTTCCTCGAAGAACACGTCCACGCCGAGGTTCCGAAGCTCCCGGACCGTTTCCAGCAGCGTGACCGTGTTTCGCGCAAGGCGGGAGATCGACTTCACAAGCACCAGGTCGATCTTTCCGGCCCGGCAATCCTTCAGAAGATTTTGGAATCCGGGACGGGTTTCCTTGGTCCCGGTCTTTGCTTCATCCGAGTACACACCGGCATACATCCAGCCGGGATGGGATTGTATCGTTTCACTGTAATGGCTGATCTGCGCAGAGAGGGAATGGAGCATCGCGTCCTTCCCGGATGACACTCTGGCATAGGCTGCCACGCGGGTCGCTTTCGGCTGTTTCGGGCCGCCAATTAAGCGTTTTTCAACGATTCGCTCCAATGGATCACCTCCTTGTTAGTGTCGCATATTACCTCTACGTTCCACACATAGCAAGTCAATTTCGGAGAAGATTGTGCATGTTTTTAAGCCGAATTTCTCTGCTAAAACAAGGCTGATCTGACCATACTCATCTGACGTGATAATCCCTTTTTCACGCATCTCTTTTACGATCGCAAGCGCGGTCCGGTAGCCCTTCACTTTCTCATATAACGCCTTATCCATTGGGCGCCACCCGTGCTCTGGCTCTTGCAAAGCAGGTCCTGCTGCAGTAGCTGGCTGTCATGCGATTGTTAGAAAACTCACTACCGCAGAACTGGCAGACATGCGGATAGGAAACCCTGTGCGACTTCTGCTCCGGACGTGCCTTCCACCAAGAGAGCCTGCACGCATCCGAACAGAACCGAGGCGCACGTTTGCCGGGTACTGGATGCAGCGGGGCTCCGCACTGCTCACACAGGGAAGGAGCGGTACTGTCCACGGGATGCCGCTTGCACCAGCTTTTAACCGAATTGACCGGCAGACCTGTTTCTGCCGCGATGGTCCTATATCCTTTCCCGCTCTGCTGCAGGCGGGTGATCGTCTGAATCTGCTCGTTTGTCATGGGTTGTCCTCCAGTCCGAGAGGCGTTTCCTCTCAGTACCTTCTGGAGGGAACCGACCGGTTTGAACGAAAACGGGCATAAAAAAAGAAGGCCCACCCGGGTATCCCAGATGAGCCATCCACGTTATTTCCTGTATGTTCCACCAAGCGCCGCGATCGTCTGCGGTCCGGCCTTGCCATCTACCTCGAGACCGGCTGCTTTTTGATACGCTTTGACCTTGGCTTTCGTTTTGGAAAGGTAGTTCTTGTTTGTGACCGTGAGTCCTGTAATGCCTGCCGCAGCAAGCAGCTTTTTCAGTTCACAGACATCCTCGCCCCGGCATCCATATCTAAGAGCGCGGGTAAAGACAAAGCCTTCCGGCGGCGCAGGTTCCGGTTCCGGCTTGCCTTCGATCTCCCGGACTTCCTCCTCGGTCCAGAAGGGCGGCCTACCGAAGCCGTTCCAGTTGCCCTTTGAGAGCGGACGCTTCACGACACCGGCGTCACGGCCCAGCGCCTCAATGACATTGATGTCGGTATCCGCCACGTACCCGATGTGCGTCGCTCTGCCGGAAGAATTGATCTTGAACACAAAATCACCGACCCGGAGGTCGGCCTTCTTCAGCTTTTTGCATTTCCCGTAGAGTCCGTGGGCGTTGCAGTCCGATTTCAGTATCCCGGACACGTTCTGCAGCCAGTACATCCCGAGCCCGGAGCAGTCGAACGCCCGAAGCACGTCCCCGTACCCGGCAGCGCACTGCTTCTTCCAGAACGCCACCGCACGTTTGTAGTTCGTGTCCGAGGTCTCCCTGCGTTTGATCCATGCCTCGGTGATCGCTGATCCCTGCTGGCCCTGCGCTCCCCACACGTAGATGGAGTGGTTTTTGACCTGCTCATGCAGGTAATCGAGAAAGACCTTCAGCTTATTCGCCATAATCGTCATCCTCCTTTTCAGCGCGGTCATGCAGCTGCTCCAGCACCGACTTCAGTTTCTCGGGGATCGGCAGTCCCAGATGCGCTGCGTTCTCGAGCAGGGACACGCCTTCGTTCGAGAGATAGAAGAAGATGATCGCCGTTCGAAGCACCGAGCCGGTCCCGATCCCATAGGTGTCGAGAATGTGCCCAATGCCCACCAGCGCGAAGATCAGCACCTTCTTGAAAATGCCTCGGAACCCGATGGCCGAAGAGAGCTTCTTGTCGACGACCGCGCACATGACGCCCGTAACATAGTCGATCACGACAAATGCCAGTAATGCGTATAGCAATCCGTCACAACCTCCCAGAAACCATCCAAGCCACCCACCGACAGCGGTAAATGCCACTTGAATCGAGATCCAAAATTCCTTCATTGATAAATCCTCCTTATGCCGTTCGTTTATAGAAATAGCAGGTGATGTACGGCTGAACATTGTTGTGCGCGGTACCGCTGCCTTTATTGCCGGTGTTTCCGGACAGCGTCGCCGTATGCGTATGTCCACCGCCTGATCCTGTTGTTGCCGGACCGGTCGTGCCGCCATTCGTGAAATACTTGTAGGTGCTGCCCGAACCGGAACCAACCTTGTACGTGCCGGATGCCGCTTGGTGTGTATGCGCATCCGCCGCTGTGACGGTCACGGTGCCGCTGGACAACGCATGGTTGTGACTTGGCATGTTTGCCGCAGCCAGCGTGACCGTCTTCGCACCACCGGTTTTCTCGACCGTGCTGAAATCCGAGTCGCTGGTGTCCACGCCGACAGGCACTTTGCCAGCACCCCACAGCACCCATGTACCACCGAGGAACGTGGTCGCGCCGGTCGTACTGGTCGTCATGCGAATGGACCCGACCGGAAAGATGGCGTCCCTCAGCCATGCGAGGCTCGAAAAAGAAACGTCACCATCAAAGGTGACGTCCTCGTGAAACTCCGATTCCCATCCGACCTCGAACTTGTTCTGCTCACAGATCTTGCCGATCGCGAGGCCGAGTCCGTTGTTACGAATGGAAAAGATCGTGTCCGCTGTGGCAAGGTCCGCATACGCATATACGGTCTCAAAGTAATCGGAAACGGCGATCCGGATATCGTAGGCATACTGGTTGGAGAGTGAGCCGCCCACCACATAGGTTCCGTTTACCGAATACGACCCGGTCCATGTTTTCAGGTTCGAATACGATGTTTCAGTCTTCCGTTTCGACTGGACCACGATCGAGGCATCGTTCTTACTGTTCAGGGAAGTGATCGTCGCCTTCAGCTTGACTGACGCGTAGGTACCGGTATGGGACGCCACGCCGGAGCTGTTGCAGCGGAACACGGCCACATCTGTCACTGACGGGCTCTTATACGCCAGCACGGAAAACGTGCCGGAAACGGTCTTCGTTCTGGAACGGGAGTCTTTGACCGTAATGGAGATGGTCTGTGTCCCGCTCCCGGTTATGAAGTCCGTCGTGAAAGAAGTGCCGGTGTAGGTCGTTCCATTGATCGTGGTCGTCACGGAAGCGATGGTCGAACCGTAAGCACCGCTGGCTGTGATCGCCACAGCGATCTTGGATTTTGATTGAATGAACGCACCGAACTTCGTCGCTATGGCCGAGTTGGAATCCGTCAGCGTATAGGTGGCGGAGGGTACAACCGAAGTCGGGACGTTCAGCGTGATCGAGACGGACTTGGTCCCGATCAGCGTGCTGCCCGAATAGGTGTCGCAGTAAAGCGTTCCGACAGCCGTCGTCGCGTTCGGCACCTGGTTTGCCAGCGTCAGTGCCGGGTTCCAGCTCACCGAGGTGCTGGAAGTCTTTGTCACGATCGTTCCCGAAGCAGACCCCACCTGATACCGCAGCGTATGCGTGAACGAAGACGACGCCGGGCTCAACGTGATCGTCGAGGCGCTGCCCATCGTCAACGTTCCGACAGACGGTGTGGTGGCTCTCGGGATTGTGGGCAGCGAGATCGTCGCGGAGCCGGTGAGCATTCCGACCGACCCGGAGAAGGAGACGTCGCCGGTCCACGCCAACGTGATGCTCTTGGTACCGTCAGCGTTATGCGTAACCGTGCATTCGCCGTAAGCGGCAGCCTCTGTCGATGCGTTATCGGTCAGGACCGTCAGAAACGGCTTGCCGGATGCGCTGTTGTATGCCGTGCTGTACTGCGTCGTATAGTTGCTGGCGGATACCGCTGAGCCGGTTGCGAAGCCCTGCTTCTCACGGGTATATACCGTGGATCCGCCTGCCGTGACCGACATCGAGCCTCGGGTGGTGCCAGAGTTGTTGTTGCCGTACACGTTGTAGGACCCGGACAGCGTTGCGAGGAATACGTAGAACCGGATTGTGGAGGTGTTGTTCACCACGGATTGGGAAACGACCTTGTATTCCATCCACGTTCCGATCTTAGAGGACTGTGAGCCGGAGATCGAACCGTTTATGATTGTGTATCCCGAATGGATCGGGGTTGAGATTGTTGCCATATCATCACTCCAATAGCTTAAAGTTCAGGTTGTCCGACTCCGGCATCCATGCAAAAGGCCCGATCCGCATACCCGTCAGAATCTGCACCGTGTTCACATACAGTTTTCCGGCAGAGAAGTATGCGATAGCGTTCTCCGTGGAAACGGAATCCTCGTCGCCGGTGAAGAAATAAAGGATGTCGTTCTCCAGCTTGAGCTTGATCTGGGACGTGTTTTCACCGATCACAATGCCCGATGCGATCATGCGAATAAAGCCACGGATCGTCTCAAACTGCTGGGATACCTCGCCGTTGAGGTTGGAGATTTCGGAGCTAGTTTCCGTGAAGTTCGCCTCGATGGTTCCGGCCATAACGGAGAGCGTCGTCTGGATGGTGCTCTGCAGCACATTGAAATCAGAGGTCGTGACATAATCCTCCAGCGCGGACAGAATGATCTGCTGCGCGGATTGGATGATGCTCGTATTGTTCGTGATCTCATGCTGTACGATCTCGGTCGCTTCGCTGTTCGTTACGTAATCGGCCTCAATGCCCTCGATCCGGTCCACCGCATCTGCGATCTTGTTCGTGTTATCCGCGACAAGCGAAATCCGGCTGTCCCCAAGCGTGATCCGCATGGCCGCAGGGTTCTGGAGCGGGATCGTCATCTTCGTCAGAACGAACTCCGCCTGCGGACAGATATTCCCGCAGGTAACGATCACACGGTCGAGGAACTGGAAGCATTCAATGTCCGTGTCCATCGAGTGCAAGTCCACAGCGGTGAGCGAGATCGTTTCCTTGAGCCTCGCGCCGGAGGCCGCCAGCCATGCTTGACCCCGTTGGAGCAGGTTCGTAGGCAGGGTGACGTTGTCCCATGTGGTCTCTGACAGCGGTGCGTAGATGATTCCGTAGATGGCAGCGTTTGCCGTATCGATCAGATGCGGGTCGCCGTCGTTCACGTCCGCGATCGTAAGCCGGGCATCCGATTCATACGCCGGGTCGATGGCCGACATCCGCGCTCCAAGAGGGACGCAGGCGGTGTATGTCTCGTCGGCGTCCTTCGTGACCGCGATATCGATCAGGTTTTCCCCGAACTGGATCTGCTGCGTGGATGTGTCCGGTGGATCAGCAAGCCAGTTCAGGACCGGCTTTTCCAGATAGTTGTATGTCACGTGCAGGTACCCGCCGTAGCGCTTCACCAGTCGCTCCTTCAGCACCTGCCATGTGGAATCGTAAAGGACCGAATGCGACTGAATCTCCGAGTCCGCTGTCACCGTGCAGTTGCCGATCAGAAACTGTTGGTTTGCAGAAATGGACGCGTTGTGCCGGTTGATCAGAAATGCGAAGAACTCCGCAGGCGTTCCGATGAACTCATACGGATTACAGATGCTGTCGATGAGATACGCAAGGCACCCTTCAGCGGTGTATTTCGTCTGGGCGTTCAATGCTTTCTCGTCTTTGATGATCCGACCTTTGAAGATGATCCTGCCGTCCCGATACACCTTGACTACGCTTACGAGCTTCTGGATTCGTGCCGCGCAGGGGTGTCCGTCCGGAACGGAGAATGTTAAAAGACCCGGTTCATTGACGGAAAGGTCAAGAATCGGGTCAATCACCGTATAGGCTGGGAATTTCGGATCATACAGAAGATCCGAATTCGTGTACATGGTATAGATCATAGGGAACCCTTTCTGAACGTGAACACTGTCGTTCCTGTGGATTCAACGGTGATCCGTTTCAATTCTTCATCCTTGAGAAGGAACTGCCCGTTCAGATGCGCACCCGGCGACATCGTTACCCGCACGGTCCCGCTGCCGGACGGGAAGGACAGCGTTGCCTGCTCCGAGTTGGTGATAATTGGGACCACGGGCATCCTTCCGTTCTGAAGAACAGCTGTTCCGTTTCCTTCCACGGTCACAGTGGTTTCCTGCCGGTCCAGCTTATACGGCTCTGCAGTGACGGTCAGGTCCATCTCGCAGTACCCGTCGTACTTGGTGATCGTCGTTACATCAATGCGGCCCATGTAATAGTGCGTGGCGTCTTTGCTGAAGACGACCTGCATCCGTTTGCCGTGGACCGCATTGACAAAGGTGGAAACCCGGCCATCGTAGTTCCCGGTGGCGTACAGCTTGATCGGGATAATGCGATCGTTGAACCGGATTGCATCGAAAGCCTCGGTAAGATCCAGTGACCCGTCGCGTCCGGGGACAGCAACGAAGTTCGTCTGCGCCGTGGGCATGGGAATCTCATACGGGGCTACGATGAGCCCGTAATCCGTATGTGTGTTCTTGTTTCCAAACAGGATATAGCTCATGCGTACCTCACTTTCAGCTTCTGCATCTGCCCGAGGGCGTTGTCCATCTCCGGGGCAAGCCAGCCGATCACCGCACCGGTATCCGTCACGATCTGCCGAACGCCTATTTGTGGCAGGTAGGTTTTCATAAGCTCAAACATAGCCGCAACGGTGGTAGCCATAGACGCGTTCGTCGAAGGCAGCACGGCAGATGCATCAATATTGGCAGCAGCGCGAACCGGGTCCAGATCGAAATCGGTCGGGATCGCGTTCTGCATTTCTTTCTCTACATCGGACATGGCGGCGACAAAACCTTCTCCAAGGCCGAGCCCCATGTTTTCACCGATTCCGGCAAACACCGTGGACGGGGAGTGGATACCCAGAAGACCCTTTATGTTCTTCAGCAGTCCGTTTGCCCAGCCCTTGACCTTGTTCCACAGCCAGTTCGCGGTACCTTTGATGCCGTTCCAGAGACCTTTCAGCAAAGACTCTCCAGCTTCGGCCATTTTCCCGGTCAGACCGACGATTGCCTCGAAGATGCCTGTTACGATCTTGGGTACCGCTTTCACGATCTCGGCAATGATGGTCGGCAGGTTCTCGATGAGCGCGATGAACAGATCGACACCCGCCTGAATGATCTTGTCGATGTTCCCGATGAACGCGTCGACGATGCCCGAAACAATCTCGGGAATCGCCTTCACGATGGTGGTTATGATCTCCGGCAGCGCCTGAATGAGCGCGACCAGGAGCTTGATGCCAGCCTGAATGATCTGCGGGATCGCGTTAATGACCGCCTTGATGATCCCGTCGATGATCTTCGGGATGGCCTCGACAATCTTGGCGATGATCGTGGGCAGCGCGTTCACCAGCGAGGTCAGCAGCTTGATTCCTGCATCGATGATCTCCGGGATGGAGTCGAGCAGGAAATCCACGATTGCCAGAATGATCTCGGGAAGCGCATCGATCAGCACCGGCAGCGCCTCAAGGAGGCCCTCCACCAGACCTTCGATAAGCTGCAAAGCCGCATCGAGGATCATGGGCAGGTTTTCAATCAAGCCCTGTACAATGGTCACAATCGCCTCAACCGCTGCCGGGATCAGGGTAGGCAATGCTTCCCCGATGCCCTGCACCAGCGTTGCGATCAGCTGCACCGCCGCCTCGATGATAAGCGGCAGGTTCTCGATCAGTGCGTTCACGATCGTCATGATCGCCTGCACCGCTGCCGGGATCAGGCTCGGAAGCAGGCGCACGATGGTGTTCAGCACTTCGGTGAACAGACTCGTTATGGTTTGAAGCAGCACGGGAAGCAGTTCCCCGATTGCGGAAACGAGCGCACCGGCCACGGAAGGCAATGCCTTCACGATATTCTGTATGACGGGCGTGATGTTTTTGAGCACGCTCTTGAACGCATCCACCACATCCTTGCAGAGCTTGTCCATATCCGCATCCGCTCTGCCAAACCCCGTGATCAGGTTCTTGAGCGCTCCCTGCATGGAGTTTATGGACCCGGAGATCGTGTGCTCGGCCTCTTTTGCGGTGGTGCCGGTGATGTCCATGCTCGTCTGGATCACATGGATGGCCTCGACCACGTCCGCGTAGGAATCGATGTTGTACTCAATCCCTGAGATCGCCTGCGCGTCCTTTAGCAGCCGTTCCATTTCAGTCTTCGTACCGCCGTAGCCCAGCTTCAGGTTGTCCAGCATCGTATAATTCTGCTTGGCAAATCCCTGATAGGCGCTCTGGATCGCGGACATATCGGAACCCATCTTGTTTGCGTTGTCCGACATATCCCGAATGGCCATGTCCGCGTATTCGACCGCCTTTTCCGTATCCCCGCCAAGGGAGGAAATCAGGCTGGCAGAGAAAGACGTGACCGTTTCCATGTACTCATTGGCAGAAAGGCCTGCCGTCTTGTACGCGCCCTCGGCATACTCCTGCAGTTTCCCGGAGGAGTCCTTGAACAGGGTGTCGATACCGCCGACCAGCTGCTCATAGTCCGCAAAAGCGGAGATGACCTCTTTGCCCAGCTTCACGGCGGCTGCGCCTGCGGCAACAAGGACCGCACCCATCGCCGCGCCGACGGTTTTCAGCACGTTTCCAAGGCTCTTGAACTTGCTCTCAGAATCCTTTGCCGCATCCCCGGCGTCGTCAATCTCGTCGCCCATGTCGTCTGCGCTGTCAGCGACATCGCCCATTTCCCGGTCCATACCGTCCAGCGCATCCTCGGCCCAACCGTATCTGGCGTTGGCCTCATCAAGGGCGGCGTTGTTGTCTGCCAGCTCACGCTCCATGTCGTTCAGCGCAGCTTCCGCATTGTTCAGCTGGATCTGCCACGCCTGCGTCCTGCGGTCGTTCTCGCCAAAGGACTCCGCCGCATTCTCCAATGCCGAGCGAAGGACCTCGATCTTCTGCTTCTGGGCTTCGATCTCCTTGTTCAGAACCGTGTTCCGGACGGTCAGGGCATTGACCGATTTATCGTTTTTGTCAAACTGCGAGGCGACCAGCTTCATCTCCGAACCCAGAACTTTGAAGGAGGAGTTGATGTCCGCCAGCGCTTTTTTGAACTCTTTTTCGCCTTCCAGACCGATTTTTAATCCGAAATTGTCTGCCAATTGGACCGCCTCCTTTCCTAAATTCCGTCCGGGATAATGTCATCAATGAAATGCTCACGTTTCGGGACTGCCATCCCGTTGTACTGTTTGTGGCATTCAAAGAGGTCCAGCAATAGACCAAAAGGCATCGTCCAGACTTCATCCTGCGTCAGGTGAAGCTGGGCGATGCCGAAATAGAGAAGTCGGGTAAACAACTCGTCGTCGCTTACCCGACCTGCGCGTTTTTTGGGTCTGTCTCGCTTTCGATGTTTCGCTTCGTGCCACGGTACAGAGCTTCCGTGATGGCCGATTTGTATTCGGCAAGATCGGAAGGCACGGTCAGAAGCTCCACCTCGTCTGTGGTGAGGACGCGTTTTGGCTTTTCAGCATGCTTCAGGTTGTAGATCAGAATGCTCTGATTGGCCAGAAGCGTGATGAGCCACACGATCTCACTGATCGCCATCTCAAAGTTCTCGCCTTTGAGGAGCTTGTCCCCGAGGTGCTCCAAACCGCCGTACCTGCCAGCGATTTCCTTGGTGGCCTTGGTGGTGAGAATCAGTTCGTACTCCTCTCCGCCAATCGTGATGAAAGCGCTGCGATCGTTATCCATAGAGCGCCTCCTTAGATGGTCGATCCGTTACCGCCGGGAAGCGTACCAGGCGTCAGGTTCAAATCCTCGGCAGGCTCGTATACCGACTCGTACCAGTTGGTAATCACGCTGTCGTCGACGCCATCCGCGCCTTCGGTGACCTCCGCCTTCCAAGGATGATTCCCGCTATAGTCGACCTTGTTCCGGCGAAGGATCGTGCCTTCGATGGTCGGGGTCTGGAAGCTGATGGAATCGCCCTTCGTCTGCAGGTTGGTGGCCGGGATGCCGAATTTCACGCGGTACAGCCAGTAATAGCGGTACTTGCCGTTCGACTTCCTTGCACGGAACGCGACCGCTACCGGAGTACCGCCATCATCCGAGCCTGAGACCACGACGCCGTTCGTATCGATGGTCGCACCGGACAGAGCACTTGCGACTTCCGCGCCGATGTCGTCAATGCCCAAAGACAGCGTGCCGGACTTGAATTCCTTCACGACCTCCGCAGCGCCGTCGTCCGCGTACAGAATCGCTTCGTTCAGTTCAACAGAAAGCTCTGCCGAGATTGCCTTCGCAAGGACAGCAGGCTCTCCATACGTTTCCTCACCGTCCGCGTTTTCCGTGATCGGTGCAAAGTAGAGTTTATCAAGGCCAATCGTTGCCATTTATTTATCCTCCATTTCATAATACTTGGCTACATCCACGGTGTAGTGGTGGTAGCCGGTGTCCGTTTCGTATCCGTTGTACCTCCTGTCGCTGATCGTGAAATCCTCGTTCAGAAGGATACGGACGAGATTGTTCCTGAGAGCTGTATAGCTGTTTTTGGAATACAGAGATATCCGTATTTCTTGGATATCCACGCCGGGCTTGTTGTCCGCATGAAGGTCGAACACATCAGCAAGCGGAGTCAAGATGATGTATGCATCTGGCGCGGTTTCCGTCAAGGCGCCTGTTTCTATAGATACGTTCAATTCTGTGAGACAGCAGTTCAGTTCCTCTAGAATACTGTTCATCTGATCTCCTCCTCCAGCGCACGTTTCATAGCGTCGATACACGCTGATTTGGACGCTGATTTCGCGGGTTTCAGAAACGGCTTTGCCGCCTGTCCGTGTCTGCCGTACTCGAGGATGTTGGCTATTTTTGCATTGCTTTCTCCGCCTCGGCGCGGTTCTGCAAAACCGACTTTGATGTTGTGATTGCCGTCCCGATCAAGCTTGACAGTCGAAACGCCGAGCGCATTCAGCAGCTGACCCGTTGACCGGGATTCTATTTTCGTGCCTTTGCCGATCACGCCCGAGAGATTGCTGTGCACCTTGGAATACACTACCTCTGCACCTGATTCAAGCACGTGCCCTGCAATCCTGTCCTCATCTCTGCTGATCCGCGCTATTTTTTCTAGAAACGCGTTCGGCATTTTGATATCCGCCTTAGCCACGGCTCGGCACCACCTTTCTTGCAAGGATCTCTGTGTACATTCCGCGTCCCTTAATGTCTTCAACCGATATGATGTTGAATCGTTCCCCGTCACAAACGAGAAAATGCTCCGTTGTAACGGTCAAACCGGGAACGGAACGGAATCGAAACAGATCAGTTGCTTCGGAAAATGCTGCGAGATTCGCCCATCTTTCCGAGCCATGTCTGCCTTCTCGGTATACACGTAACTCAGCGAGGGTCGTTTCTCCGTCCGAAGTGAAGCCCTCGCTGTCTTTGATTCTGTATACTTCGACGATCTTTGCCATTCGATTCATTTTGCCAAAGCTCATGCTCACACCTTCCAATCCCGGTCCAGCCGCAAAAGCAGGTTTACCGTATTCCAAACCTGTCTGGCGGCATCCGGACGGTCCGCAAAGAACCCGCCGGTGGACCCGTCGCGGGATTCATAGAAGTGCGACGCCAGCATAATGACCGCCTGTTCGGTAGTTGGTGGCATATCGTTTACGGAGTAGAACCCGGCAGCGATATGCTGATAGCTCTCGGCATACGAAACGGCGGCAGTGATGTACATCTCCAGAAGTGCATCGTCTGCCGCATGGTCGAGGATCAGATTCGCTTTCACCTTTTTCAGTAGAGAGTTCATACCTGCCGCCTCCTTTCTTAACACGCGGTGACTTTACCTTCGTCCATGATCCCAGCTGCGACCAGCCTCATGAGCAGATCATTGAAGTCATCTTTGAGTGCCGCTATAGTCGTAGCAGTGCTTTGATTCTGATGCTCCACCTTATTAAAGGAAAGAGGAAGCCCTTCGACTTCAGCTCCCTCCTCGAGGATCAGCGTTCCACCGATATGCGTGACGTCGCCGCCCTGCTCGGTGTAGTTCAGCGCGTTATACCCGGACGGGGTAGGCTCCGGGTTTGTCCATGCAACTGACATATCGCACCCTCCTTACGCCTGCTGCAGAAGCTGGATCGCTTCAGGCAGGATGACCTTGCCGTCCACACGCTCGGTCGCAACGTAACCGATCTGGCCGTTAGTGGCGTAGAGTTCGTTGAGCCTCTGCACGGTGCGGCCTGCACGGTCACCGATCCAGTAGTTCTTGAAATCACCGAATGCGATGGTGAGCGCACCGGACTGAGCGGTCGGGACATAGGGGCTCGTGTAGAGTTCGTAACCGAGGAGCTTGTCCGGCTGACCGGCCTGAACAGAGGGCTGCCAGAGGTACGCGCCGTTGCCGTCCTTCAGTTTGCGGAGGATGGACACGGTCGCATCGTTCATGAGGAACTTGGCGTTTCTGCGGTACGGGGACTTCAGGGCGTAAACGAGGCTGATGAGCTCATCCGCCGTGATCGCGGTCTGGCTGGCAGCGGTCACGCCGACATTGCCACCGTTCGCGGTAAAGATACCCGTAGGCTGGTTGGTGCCGGTGCCGACGCAGAAAGCCTCTTCCTCTGCACTGCCGAAAGCACGAGCGAACTCGCGGATAAGGTAGTCCTCGATGTCGAACTCGGAATCCTGCAGCAGTTCCACACTGACACGGCAGAGATCGGTGAGCTTGAAAGCATCGATCTGCTTCTGGCCGAAGGTGGGATTGCTTTCGGTATACGCAGCATTCTCGGCGGTCCACTGCGCAGTGGAATGACCGACAGCGACCGGGATCTTACGCTCGTGACGCGTGGTGATCACCTTGGCAAGGCGACGGATCACGTTCTCCTCGTCCAAAACCGTCAGGATATTGTGCTCGAAATCGGTCGGGACAAGGAATCCGCCGTCCACGTCAGGGCTGGTAGAAAGCACATTGTGAAGCAGGGTCTTGCCGCGAAGATGACGGCCAAAGTCCTCCTTATACGCATCCGACGCTCTGCCAACCTTGCCGTCCATACGGGCAGGCATTTCCGGGGCAGAGATGATCGGCTGGCTCATGGGCTTGTTCAGTTCAGCCTCATGCGCGTCACGGCGCTCCATGCGCTTGACCTCATTCGTCAGGGAATCAAGCTCGGCTTCCATCTTGGAATAGGTCGCGTCATCCTCAGCGGACAGCACGCCCATATCGTTTCTGTGGGTGTTGAGAAAACCTTCCATGGTGTTCCATAGAGCGGCTCTCTTGTTACGAAGTTCAGTAATGTTCATGAAAAGAATCCTCCTGTTATAGCAATTTTTTGTAGAGTGCAGCCTTCAGATCCTGTACGGATCGTCCGGTAGGTTTCGTTTCCGGTTCGGCCTTTGCCTTTACGGAAATCTTGTTGATCAGTGCCTGTTCAACCGCAGAAGCGGAGAACGCATAGCCCTCGGTGTCGGAGCTGTGTTTTTCGTCCGTCAAAATGCCGTCCGCGAAGCCAAGCTCCACAGCCTTCTGCGCGTTCATCCATGTGGTGTCGTCCATCATGTGCGACAGCTGTCTGCGGGATAGCCCGGTCTTCAGTTCATAGGCGTTGATGATGCTTTCTTTTACCTCGTCCAGCATGGCGATCGCTTTTTCCATATCCACGTGATCGCCAAATGCAGCCGTGGCCGGGTTATGGATCATCATCAGCGCAGTCGGCGCGATGAGCACCTTTGTTCCGGCCATAGCGACAACAGAAGCGGCAGATGCCGCAACGCCGTCGATCTTGACCGTAACGTCGCCTTTGTAATCCATGAGCATGGTGTAGATCTGGCTGGCGGCAATACAGTCACCGCCGGGCGAATTGATCCAGACAGTGATCGGACCTTCGCCGGAGAAAAGCTCATTCTTGAACATGGCCGGAGTGATGTCGTCATCAAACCAGCTCTCCTCGGCGATCGTGCCGTACAGTTCAAGAACTCTTTCCGTTGTTTCGTTTCCGTCCGCCTGATTTTTCCAGCTCCAGAACTTCCTGTTCTTCATCGGTTCCGTCCTCCTTTCCTCGGTTGTCGGTATTCGCAAAAGCCCCCGCCTTTGAAAGCGGGAGCATGTTGCCGTTTATGAGATAGAGATCGCCGCCGTCATCAGCGGAAATACGGTCGAGGTTCTCCAATTCCCGGATGTCGTTCGCGCTCATCCAGCCGTTCTGCCTTGCCGTCGCGTAACCGGCCATGCGGCTTTGGTAATCTCCTCGAAGCAGGCCTTCCACATTGAACTTCACGAAATACTTCTGCTTTTCAGATGGCAGGAGAAGGGATCGCTGTATGGACTGCTCCCATCTGACCACCCAAGGATCGAGCGTGTATTTCACGAACTCCAGAGATTGCTGCTCAATATTGGAAAAGCTCGATTTCTCCAGATCGCCGACCATATGCGGTGGGACCCTGAAAATTCGAGCAATCTCATTGATCTGGAATTTGCGTGTCTCGAGGAACTGCGCCTGCTCCGGGGAAATGGAGATCGGCGTGTATTTCATTCCTTCTTCCAACACGGCGATCTTGCCCGAGTTGGAACTGCCTCCAAACTGACTCATCCAAGCGTCGCGGACCTTCGCCGGGTCTTTGATCGTGCCCGGATGTTCCAATACGCCGGAGGGAGCCGCACCATTTGCGAAGAACTTACTGCCGTATTCCTCTGTGGCGATTGCAAGCCCGATGGCATTCTTGGCCATAGCAATAGGGCTGTATCCGACAAGCCCGTCAAAGCCAAGACCGGGGATGTGCAGCACGTCGGAAGGCATAAGCACAACATAGTCGCCCTTTGCCGTGTGCGCCTCGTCCACGGAACGCTGGTATTGGTAGTAAAGCTGCCCGTTCGTATCCCGGTTGACGCTCATCTTGTTTGCCATGAGCGGGTAGAGTGCAACTACATCGCCTTTACCGTTCCGAATGATCTGTGCATAAGCGTTGCCATAGAGCAGCAGGTGCGTCATGAGCGTTTCCCGGAACACGAACGAACTCATCTCCGGGTTCGGTTCATCATGCAGCAGAAGGTATAGCGGATGATCAACGGCCTTTTCTTTGCCGCCGTCTTCCTTATACCGATACATGTGCAGGGGCAGTCCCGCGATCGCTTCCGAAAGGATACGCACGCAGGCATAGACCGCCGTCATCTGCATGGCGCTGCGCTCGTTCACAATCTTGCCGGATGAGCTGCCGCCCATGTAAAAGGCGTAACTGGAACCGGGCGTTCGGTTCTGAGGCTTATCTCGGGATTTGAACCATCCGCTAAAGATTCCCAATCTGAATCACCATCCTTTTAATTTTTTGCATGAAAAAAGCACCCGCCTGTATTCAGGTAGATGCTTTCAGCTTTCTATTTAGTTATTCCCTTATTATTAACCGGTTTTTAAGGGAAAGTCCTTCGAATTAAGGGAATGTCAGTTCGCTCTATAATAGCAAGTGTTCTTTCCGTTGCCTTCCCGTATGATCTCTCCTGCTTCTATAAGCTTTCGGAGAGCGCCTTCTATGGAGCTGATGCTGAGTGAAGGGCAAAGCTCGCGTATATCCTGTTTCGTAAAACGTCCAATCTTATTTAGCGTAGCAAGCCTTACGGTATCAATAGCAGGACGCTTTATCTCCACCAGCGAAAACCGTTCTTCAAAATCCCTATATGCCGAGAGAATTGTTCCAAGCAGGTATTTGATGAACGGCACCGGATCGTCTTTGCCTTCATGCCATCCGTCTTGGGATTCGGCGAGTGCGTCATAATACAGATCCTTATTCTTTGCTATCTTTGCCTCAAGGGAGATATATTTCCCAACATAAAACCTGTTCCGGTAAAGCAGCAGAGTCGTCAGCAGTCTGCTCATACGCCCGTTACCATCATTAAATGGATGGATGCAAAGAAAATCATGTACGAATACCGGAATCGCGATCAGCGGTTCCAATTCCATATTGCCTATAACACGATTATATTCTTCGCAGATCCTATCCAAGGCTTCCGGCGTTTCATATGGTGCAAGAGGGGTAAACAGTACTTCCTCACGTCCATCCGGATATGTAGCCGTGATATAGTTCTGCACGTTCTTTGTCTGCCCGGCCATGGGATTTGCTGTCTGGCTGTAAAGAATTTTATGCAGCTGAAGAATGTAATTCCTTGTAATAGGGATCGCATCAAAACTCTCATGGATCAGATTCAAAACATCCCGGTATCCAGCGATTTCCTTCTCACTCCTGTTTTTAGGAGTTGTCTTTTCTTCAACCAACTGTTTGATACGTGTACTGGTGGTACGTATTCCCTCGATCGCATTCGATGCTTCCGTGCTTTGGATTTTAGCGATCTCGACCAGTTTTTCCAATTCCTCCGGACGCTGTTTCAGGTACAATTCCTGTTTTCCTGCTTCCTTATATATCGCGGCAACAAGACCCAGCAGTTCTGAATCCCATTTTCGGTCATTTATCAAGGTGTAGTTAAAGTCGCGCATTTTCCTGCCTCCTTCGTAATTCCCTTAATTATTAGCATGAAATAAGGGAATAGTCAAGCGAGTAAGAGAATATTCCCTTATATTTCCTCTCCGAATAAGGGAATCACCACAATCATAAGTGTTTGCAGGAAATCTTCTACCTATGCGCTTTTCAGATAAATAATATCCCTCTCGTGTCGTAAACACTCTCGGTCGTATCGTTGCCGCACCTGATTGCGCGGTCCAGCGCCATAACCGTGGCCACAGCGCCGTCTATCTTTTCTGTGGATTTTTCCTTGTCGGGCTTGATATTCCCGGCAGGGTCCGTTCGCACATAGATGTTGTCCATCATCCAACGGAGTACCGGATGTCCGCCATGGCAGATCCGTTGCTCCAACACCAGCTTCATAAGCTCCTTTGTCGGAGGGGACATATCCTTGAATCCCTGACCGAAAGGAACAACGGTAAAGCCCATGCCCTCAAGGTTCTGCACCATCTGCACGGCTCCCCAGCGGTCAAAGGCGATCTCGCGGATGTTGAAGCGCTCGCCAAGGTTCTCGATAAACCTTTCGATGTAGCCGTAGTGAACGACATTGCCTTCGGTCGTTTGCAGGTAGCCTTGGCACTCCCATACATCGTAGGGAACGTGATCCCGGTTGACCCGCTGCTGCATGTTCTCCTCCGGAATCCAGAAGTAGGGCAGGATCACAAACTTGTCGTCCTCGTCCAACGGAGGGAACACCAAAACAAATGCGGTGATATCCGTCGTACTGGAAAGGTCCAAGCCGCCGTAACAAACGCGGCCTTCCAGATCATCTTCGTTCACGACAAATGTGCATCGATCCCACTTTTCCATTGGCATCCAGCGCACAGCCTGTTTGACCCATTGATTGAGTCGGAGCTGTCGAAAGGCGTTCTCCTCGGCAGGATTCTGCTTTGCGGACTCGCAGGCCGCCTTTACCTTGTCGATCCCAACCGTTATGCCAAGAGAAGGGTTTGCCTTCTTCCAGACCTTCGGGTCCGTCCAGTCGTCATTCTCATCCGCGCCGTAGATCACCGGATAGAAGGTCGGATCGATCTTCCGGCCTTCCAGCAGGTCATTCGCCTTCCGGTGCGTTTCGTAGCAGATGGATTTCGTGTCCGTCCCGGCGGTGGTTATAAGGAAATACAGCGGCTGCATCCTTGCGTCGCCGGAGCCCTTGGTCATAACGTCAAAGAGCTTCCGGTTCGGCTGGGTATGCAGCTCGTCAAAGACCACACCGTGGATATTGAACCCGTGCTTCGAGTACGCCTCTGCGGACAGCACCTGGTAGAAACTGTTCGTCGGCAGGTACACGATCCGCTTCGTAGCCGTCAGGATCTTGACCCTGCGGTTGAGGGCCGGACACATTCGGACCATGTCCGCAGCGACCTCGAATACGATGGACGCCTGCTGCCTGTCCGCTGCGCATCCGTACACCTCCGCACGTTCCTCACCGTCGCCGCATGTGAGCAGGAGCGCGACCGCAGCCGCAAGCTCCGATTTTCCCATCTTCTTGGGGATCTCAATGTAGGCGGTGTTGAACTGCCGGTATCCATTGGGTTTGATGATGCCGAAGATGTCCCGGATGATCTGCTCCTGCCAATCAATCAGGGTGAACGGTTTCCCGGCCCATGTGCCCTTGGTGTGACAGAGGCACTCGATGAAGGACACAGCATAGTCGGCGCGGTCCTTGCTGTACACGGAATCCTTTGCCTTGAACTTTGTCGGCTTATACTTTTTCATCTGTCTCAAATCATCACCTCCCAAAGGGCAAAAAAATAGCCGCCGCAGCGACCGTCCATAACGAGGAACAGAGCCTCGTGGCTCGTTCCCAGAATCTATGTCTCCGATTCTTAGTTGTAGTTTTCGAGCAGGATGCAGTATGCCATCTGCGTTGCCATATCGTCCTCGGCGGGCTCGATATCCCAGCCTCTGTCGTAGTTCGCAGTGATCCTGCCGTCGATTCGGATCGTCAGCTTGCTGATCTTGCCGCCGTTAATGCCGTAGAGTTCGCTGGGCTCATCGTAGTGCTTGACCCAGTAGTGGCACTTGGTGTACTTGCCCTTATCCTTGGCGTCCGGGATTCCGATCACTCCTTCGCTCCACATGGTTCAGGCCTCCTTTACTGTCAGCTTGAAAGCGGGGATCTGTTTGCGGTCGCCCCAAGCGTAGCGGTCGTTGATCTTTACAATCCCGTCAAGCTCGCAGCCGAGCGCCTCGAAGCGGGCGATTGTGGTGATCAAGCTTGAAAAGGTGGAACTGATCGTGAACTCCTTGATCCCAAGCCGCCTGCAGTCCGCAAGGATTGTCTCAATGTCTTCGTCCCAAATGACCTCGGAAAAGTTCGGCAGGTCGTTCCCGGCTTCCTTGCTGTAAAGGTATGCCTGACCCAGCGTCCATTGGACTCCGATGTCCGTCCATTTCGTGTCCCTTCCAGCGTTTTCGATGGCTTCTACTGTGTACTTCATGGTGGTTTCCTCCGTGTGTGTATTTCCTTTCGGTAGTGTATATATCACTCTAAAAGCACATAATAGCAAGTCATTTTTTCGCTATTTCTCTAGATATTTTGCACATTTCAGCACTCTCCCGTGAAGATGAAACGCACATACGCAGCAGGGTCCTCCTCAATGGAATCCACCAGTTCGTAGAAGCCGCGATCGAACGCCAGTCGCTGAACTCTTCGGATATCAAACATGTTCGTAAGGCCGGTATCCCTGATCGCAAGAAGCTGCTCTTTTACCTTTTCAGTCATTGTCACTCACCGCCCTGCAAAGGTCTTCACCGTAAGCCACGGATAGGCCGGAGCCATTGTCCCAGCGGACCATGACTGATCCAATATCGTCGACGCCGATCACCGTGCCGCGAGTTCCGATGGGCGGGGCCTGAACATCGTCCATCCTCAGAAGTTCGACGCGGACGCCGGGCTTGTAACGCGCACGTAGGCCTTGTAAGGCTTCTTTAGAAATTACGCGCATGTTTCCACCTCCGTCTTTTTTGATCCGCTCTTGAAGGCCGAGGAGCCGGAGAGGTTTCGAAGGAGCGTCTTTCGTTCTGCCTTATACTCGCTTCCGATAAAGCCGAGCCGGAGCAGGAAACAGCGGAATGCGTATTTCTCGTTGTCGACTTCCTTCTCGGTTGCGTTGACCCGCTTGGCGTCTTTCGCCAGTTTGCAAAGCGCTGTAATGAAGTGGCTGTAGGCCTTAACCTCGTCTGGTTCGGGAAGGGTGCTAAACCATGGGAATGCGACCCGGTCTTCTTTGATCTCGATTCGGATGTCGTCCATGCCGAGCGCCTTTTGGATCAGCTTGCCCTTGGCATCCAGCAGCTTCATTAGGTTGCCGACCTGCACGTGCTCCAGCGGGATCTCAATCGTGAGGCCCGTTTCTTCTGGCTCGTTCTCCTCGGAAGGCGTGAAGCCGTCAGCGATCAGGTTGTGCACCAACCGTTCCAGCTTGTCTCCGTCCTCGCAAATCACCGATCCTTCCTTGTCGATGGCGATGTCGCCAAGCGTGTAGGCGCTGGTGGGCATCCCTTGGTACTTGGCCTTTTCGCCCATGATGCTCTCGATGGCTTTGACGAGGGCTTTGCGGGCGGGGCCGGTTGCGTTGAAGTTCGTTTTCATAAGGTACCTCCTTGTTTTTTGGTAGGTACATATATCACTCTAAAGTCTGTAAATAGCAAGCTATTTCTGCAGAATAAAAGCATCTTTTTTAAAGAAAGAGAGCCATTATTCGGCTTCGCTTGCTACTTCGTCGTATCGGAAAGTCACGCCGTCGCGCTGTACCGTTACGCCGTCAGAGGAGCCGACCTGCTCGATGTACCGTTTGATGATGACATCGCAGAACTTCTCGTCGAGCTCTACGGTGTAGCAGATGCGTTCGGACTGCTCGCAGGCGATCAGCGTGCTGCCTGAACCGCCGAATGGGTCCAATACGATAGCGTTGCTCATAGAGGAATTCATGATCGGGTAGGCCAAAAGCGCAATCGGTTTCATCGTCGGGTGGTCCGCATTTTTCTTGGGCTTGTCATACTCCCAGACGGTCGTTTCCTTCCTGCCCGCGTACCATGCATGCTTTCCGGACTTTTTCCAGCCGAAGAGCACCGGCTCATGAATCCACTGATAGGGACTTCGGCCTAGCACGAGAGAATTCTTTTTCCAGATGCAGCATCCGGACAGATAGAACCCGGCGTCGACAAATGCCCTGCGGAAGTTCAACCCTTCGGTATCCGCATGGAACACATAGATCGATGCGTCGTCCGTCATGACAGCTTCCATATTGGTGAACGCGTCCAGTAGGAACTGGTAGAAAGCGTCGTTTGCCATATGATCATTCTTGATCTTTCCGGCGCTGCCTTCGTAGTTCACGTTATATGGCGGGTCCGTCAGAACGAGGTTCGCTTTTTTACCATCCATCAGAGCATCGTAGGTTTCCTTTTTCGTGGAATCCCCACAGACCAGACGATGCCGACCCAGAATCCAAAGGTCACCGGCCTTACTGAAAGTAGGCTTTTTCAGCTCGGCCTCAATATCAAAGTCGTCGTCATGGATGCCATCCTTCAAGGTGTCCTTGAAAAGGTCGTCGATCTCGTCCGGATCGAAACCGGTGAGGGACACATCAAAGGCCTCGCCCTGCAAATCGGAGATGAGCAGAGCCAATTTGTCCTTGTCCCAATCGCCGCTGATCTTATTCAGGGCGATATTGAGCGCTTTCTCCTTGGTATCATCCAATTCGACAACGACGCAGTCCACTTCCGTAACGCCGAGATCAATCAGGACTTTGAGTCGCTGATGCCCGCCGACTACGCGTCCGGTCGTTTTGTTCCAGATGACCGGCTCCACATAGCCGAACTCCTCAATGGAGCGCTTCAGCTTCTCATACTCCTCATCGCCGGGCTTCAAATCCTTACGCGGGTTGTATTCGGCGGGAAGCAGATCCGCTGTTTTCTTTTTCTCGATCAGCATATAAGCCCCCATTCAGCGAACTTTTCAAACCCACCGATATGGGAAATAAAGCGTCTCGCCGTTTCTACGATCTCTTCGTATGGAACCCCGCCAACCGTCTCGTCGCCAATCGCGCAGGAGAGCTCGACCGGCTCACCCGTCTTCTGTGCTAGAAGATGCGTGTAGATGTTTACGCTGACATCCGCCTTGCTGAGGTCCTTCCCATGCAAACCTCCGCCCGTAACGGAATCGCCCATATCGCTTCCGAGCTTTCGGTTCGTGGCACCGGAGTCAACATCCGTGCCGCCGGTCCAGTCGCCGAGCGGATTGACGATCGCGTTCGGGAACATGCCTTCCAGTTCATCTCGGTCGGTGTTGCTCTGACAGATGATCAGCCGGTCACCGTCAAGAATGTACTTTCCATCAAAGGGGTACAGCGAGTAGAGCAGAGTAGCGATGTCAGTCAGATCTGCCTGCTCCTCGGTTATGGGCATCCCGCGAAAGATTCCATTATCCCCGCAACGGATGCGGTCTTCCTGATTCTCGGCAAGATGGCTATCCTGCGGAACTTCTACATAATCCACATCCATAGAACCGGCAATCCGGCGCACAATCCCGGAAACCTCCGAACCATGAAGCTGTACGGATGTTTCTGCTATGATATGGCAGATGCCGTGGCCGAGCAGGACCTCAACGGCAATCCTCGGGTTTTCTTCCTTCTTATACGCAAGATCGACAAGCGCTCCCGCAATACGGTCTGCGATCTTGTCGGGGTGCGACGGGTTTACTTTTTCATACATGTCAGTTTCCTTTCCGAGCAGACAAAAGTCGCTCCATCAAATCATCCTGTGGATTTCTGCCACCGTATTCCACGGCGCAGTTTTCTTTTACGATCTGGTAGATCTGGTACCAGACCTGATTGACCTGTTTCATATAGGTCTGGCTCATAGCTACATACGGGGAGGCGATGGCATTTCCGGTGGTGGGATGCTTGGCAAGGAAGCCAAACTCGGAGATCGCCTCTTCGCACTGAATCCAACGGGAAACTGACATGGCGTACTGCTCGATCAGCTGGTTGTTTACTAACATTTCGCAGCCGCGAGCTTTGAGCCAGTTCCATGTATCCCGGTACACTTCCTCGGCGCACAGGTCTTTGCCGTTCTTTTGAGCTGCCCGCAAGTATTCTTTGACCGGAGGAACGTCCACGCCTTCGATCTCAGTCGGGTCCGGGAGCACCATCGCGCCATTCAATCTGCCGTCGGCGATTTTATCCGTCAGCGCCTTTGACTTTCGGCCTGCACCGACCCGCTGACCGCCTCGCATAGTTCCGTCTTTTGCCACACACTTCACCTCGCTTTCTGCTTCAGGGGTTAATACCCCGTTTGATTTCTGATTTTTGCGTTCGTGACCCCACGCCGCTGTCCGTGCACGGGGCCGTAGAGATTTGGACCGCCCTACGGGTCAGCGATCTCCCAGCGAATGGTGGATTTTGTTGTGACAGGATTGGCAAAGACTCATCAGGTTGCTTCGCGCATGGGTACCGCCCTGTGAAATCGGCAGAATATGGTGGACCTCCCCCATGGGGGTCAGTCGACCTTCCTTCAAACACATCTCACACAAGGGGTGCGCTGCGGCGTACTGGTCCCGGATACGCTTCCATGCTCTGCCGTATTTCTTGTTGACGTCAGGGCTGCGCTCGTACCGGTTGTACTGATCCCGGTTCAGCTTCTCGTGTTCTGGGCAGAACCGTTTGTCGGTCAGCCTTGGACAGCCGGGGTACGCGCACGGTTTCTTTGGACTTCTTGGCACATCCTCACCTCGCTTTGGGCATACAAAAAGCCCTGCAGGAATCCCCACAAGGCTCGGTCCATTCTTTTTTCGCAAGGATAGCATACTATAGAAGGCTACATGACATATAGTGACATTTACTGCTATGTTTTGGGAACCACCACTTTTTGCAGCGCTTCGTCATGGAGCCGGTAGACGTGCCGCACGTTATAACCCATGTCCACGGCGATCTGCTCCCAGCTTTTGAAGCAGAGGTACCGTTGCTCCAGCAGCGTCTGGCACTCCATGTTGTCCACGGCCTTGACTACGGCCATGATTTCCTTTTTCAAATCCACCAGTCGGTCGATGTCCTTCTGCAGCTCCTCCTCAAGGTCGATGATCTTCAGCACCGTGTCTGCCATGAGGGAACCGTCCTGGTTCGGGGCCTTCGGCATGCCGGTGAGGAATGGCGTGCATTTGGTGGCCAGCTCCCGGAGCGACTGGATCTGCTCCAGCTTGGAATTGATCCGCTGGTTCAGGCGGAGCGATTGGGACAGGTACGCTTTTGCCGTCATGCCGCCACCTCGCACAGTACCCTGCGGCGGATCTCCCGGATCAGGTATTCGCCTTCGACATCCGTCAGCGCAGTGTACCAGTCGGACCGGAAGAAGCGCTCGATTTCACATACGTTCTGCTGATACCGCGTGTTTCCCGGGTGCTTGAAGTGATACCGGAGCGCTATCCGGTAGTCCTTGGCTGCCTGTTCGATGATTGCGTTTGCAAGTGACTGATAAGGGGTCATATTCTTACCTCCGAATTTGTGATCACTCGGATTGGCAAGGATTGTCATTAGATTTTCAGATTTGTCTTGACCGCAGCGATCAGAGCCGACTGCGTTTTGTCTTTAGCCTTCAATGCCCGGAGAATCTGCTCGTCGATGGTCCCGTCCGTCACGATATGCTGGACGACCACCGTTTCTGCCGTCTGGCCCTGTCGCCAAAGCCTCGCAATCGTCTGCGAGTAGAGTTCCAGCGACCAGGTGAGCCCGAACCAGACAATGGTGCTGCCGCCAGTCTGCAGGTTGAGCCCGTGCCCGGCAGATGCGGGATGGATCAGCGCCACCGGGATCTCGCCGTTGTTCCATCTGCGGATGCTGTCGGCCCTGTCCAGCTTGGAAAACGGGATGTGCCGTTCATGCAGCCGCTTCATGATCCGCTCAAGATCATGTTGGTACCAGTACGCCACCAGAAGCGGTTTCCCGTTCGCGGACTCGATGATATCCTCCAGTGCATCCAGCTTCCGGTCATGAACCGGAACGACGCTGCCGGTATCGTCATAGATCGCTCCATTGGCCAGCTGACTGAGTTTCCCGGAAAGGGCTGCGGCGTTCGCGGCGGTGATCTCGCCGTCAGGAAGGTCCAGAACGAACTGCTTCTTCATCTCGTCGTAGGCATCCTGCTCGTCGGGGCTGAGATAGACTTTGTATTCGCTGGAGATGAGCTTCGGCATCTTCAAATGGTCCGTGGATTTCATGGAGATCGTGATATCCGAGATCTGCCGGTAAATCGCTGCCTCTGCGCCGGGCTTCGGACGATAGCTGTACACGATCTGGCCGTTCATGGCGTCCGGCACAAAATACTCCTGCCGATAATAGGTGATGAACCGACCGAGGCGTTTTCCCATGTCGATGGCCTTGAACTCTGCCCACAGATCCATCAGGCCATTGCTGGCCGGAGTGCCGGTGAGCCCCACGACTCGCTTGATTCTGGGCCGCACCTGCATCAGAGCCTTGAAGCGTTTTGACTGGTGGTTCTTGAAGGAAGAGAGCTCGTCCACCACAACCATGTCGTAATCAAACGGGAGCTTGCTTTTCTCGATGAGCCACTGGACGTTCTCACGGTTGATGATGTAGATGTCGGCCTTCCTCGTCAGGGCTGCTTTTCGCTCGGCCTCGCTTCCAACCGCCACCGAATAGGTCAGGTGGTGGAACTGATCCCACTTCTGCAGTTCTGCGCTCCAAGTATCACGGGCCACACGAAGCGGAGCGATGACCAGTACCTTGTGGACCTCGAAGCTGTCGAACAGCAGGTCCGCAATGGCGGTCAGGGTGATGCTTGTCTTGCCGAGGCCCATGTCCAACAGCACGGCAGCGAAGGGATGATCCTCGATGTAGTTGATGGCGTACCTCTGATACTCATGCGGTTCGTATTTCATCAAGTATCCCTCCAATCTGCTCCGGGTCATCAAGGACATACACCCTGAAGCCCAGCCGCCGCAGTAATCCGTGTCTGGCTACCTGCAAAGGTCTCGGTTCCTTGCCCGGTGCCTTGACCTCCACGAAGCCTATCTTGCCTCCGGGCAGCAGCACCAGTCGATCCGGCATTCCGTCAAATCCGGGACTCACCAGTTTCGGTGCGATGCCGCCGCTGTTTTTCACGGCCTTGACTAAGTGTTGTTCTATGGTTTTCTCTCGCATAATGTTCCTCCATCAGGGATTAGAGTGGGTGGTGTGCAGGTCGTGTACCTTATTTCCGTAACTTTTCTTATATGTTGTTTTTTCAATGCTATAGGAATAGTTAAGGAAGAGACTATCACGACCTGCACTTTTGCCTTTACTCCAAGAAATCAGACTTAAGCTGCAAGCCGGAAATCATGACTCCGGCATTGGTTTTGCGCCGCACGAAACCAGCCGTTTCCAAGGCAGCGTAAAAATCGGTCGTGCTGCGAATATAGTCGCCCACCTGCATACAGTAGCTGCGGTATGCGGTGTAGAACTCGCCGGATTTGGCCTTGGCGTCAGAATCAATCTCGCAGCATTCTTCAAAGAACTGCGAGAGCCAGTCGTTATTCTCCCTGTACTTACGGGTGGCTTCTTCGACCACAGCCGGTTTGACAACATGGTAGTCCCGCTCAATCACACGCTTGGCACCGGCCATGATCCATTTGAGAATGGCACCACCGGCCTTCGCATAGAGGTAGTCGGCATAATTCTTGATATCCGACGAACCTTCGATCTTGGCGTTGAACGGGATCACGATCAACCTGCGCCATGTTCCGGCATCAAGCGCACCGACCTTCGGCAGGTGATTCGTGTAAAGCACGAGGGTGTGGCTCGGCACAAAGCTGAACGGGTCCTTGTACTTTTTCTCCGCATAGATCTCGTCCGTGGAACTGAGCTGCTTGACGTTGGCTGTGGAAAGGCGCATTCCTTCCTCCAGCTCGGCTGCAATAATGAGCCTCTTGCCCTTGGCCTCGGCCAGCTCTGGCTTCACGTTTCGCTTGCATCCGACGGTCAGGGTATCAGCGGACATATTGCCGCTATAGGTACCCAGCACACGGGAGAGCGTATTCCAGAAGGTGGATTTACCGTTGCGGCCTTCGCCATAAGCGATGATCAAGGCCTCGACGCAGACCTTTCCGATAGCGGATAAACCGGCGACGTCCTGAACATAATTGATGAGCTCGCTGTCGCCGCAGAAGAAGGTATCCAGAGCGTCCTGCCAGATTTCAATGCCTTCGTCAGACGGGTCTACGCTCGTCTGCTTTGTGAGGTAGTCCGTGGGGGTGTGCTCGTGAGCCGAGGCGGGACCGATGCGAAGATCGTAGGTTGCTGACGGTGTATTGAGCAGAAATTCGTCTGCGTCAAGCTGCCGCTGGTCGATCTCCACCATCGGATGCGTTTCCTTTAAGGCAGCAGAGATGTATTTGGAGTCCCTGCGCTTGATGGCATAGTTGCGGTAGGTTGTGGCGTTCTGATACTTTTGGAAGGAACGAGCCTGTTCCGAGCTGAAAGCCATAGCCGCTTTCTTCGGCCCCATCGAGGTCAGCAGTTCCCATGCGCCGTTCTTCATCATCTCATCAGTGGCCTTCTTGATTTCGGTTTCAGCCTCCTCAAGCTGGCGGCTGGTGAGCCCCTGCGCCACGGCCTGTGCCTTGGGCTTGGACTCCTCCCAGAACCGACCGTTGTAAACAAGGTAGTCGGTCGAGGGCGAATAGCGGAGCTTGTTTTCGTATTCCCGTGCCAGCACTGTGGCCTGTCCGACATCGGAATAATCAGTGGGCTTGAGCTGCAGGTCCTGATTGTATTGCTCCGGAGGGATATATCCTTCCTGAGTGGAAACCTTTTCATAGAACCGCTGTGCGCTGCGCCAGATGCTGTCGAGCTCCGACTGCTCCAACGGCGGCTGACAGCAAGCAGCCACTTCCGCAAAGTGCTTATGTGCCTCGTCGGTATTGCCGAAGCGTTTCAGAATCCGTCCGGCATAATGGGACATTGTGGCGTTGCGGCTGCCTTCGGGAATGACAATGTCGCCGTAGCTGCCGGAGTCCATGTTGGCGTCGAAATCGTCGTCGACAAGGAAGGTGGTCAGCGTCATCGGGCCGTCGAAGATCTCGACCTCTGGCTTCTGGGTCCCGAAAAAGAACCGAGCGGCATCGAGGGCTTTGGTGTCGAAATACGGGAAGATGCTGTTGACCAGCTTTTTCATCTCGCTGTACTGGCCGGGATCAGTAATCCGGTCAATGGCGAAGAAGACGTGGAACTTCGGCCTCGGAGCCTTGTTGCCCTTTTTCTTCATATGATTGCGGCTGTAGTGGACCGCAAAGGCCACGCCGGGGAAAGCGTTAGCAACGTCGGAGGGATAGACCCATTCTTCCGGATCGTCGCTGTGGTCATTATCGCAATCGACCGGCAAACAGTCTGAACCGATGAAGTTATCGTTGCTGCGGTAGTTGCCCTGATACTCGGCACATACATAATCGTTGGTGACTGCCTGAAGCAGAGCGTCCTTGCCGGTGACCTCAACCTTATGAGGGTAGGTACAGTTTTCAGGCACTTCCTGACAGTTGGAGCGGTACAAAGTGAATTTCATTGTGTTACCTCCTCGCAGGTCACGCTGAAGTAGCGGATCGGTGTCCTTTCCAAGTTGCTCTCTTGATCTCGGCCTCCATGCCTTCGGAGATACGGTCACCGAAGACCCACATTTCGGCACATTTACTCATGATGGCATTCCCGAAGAACAGTCCCAGCTCACGCTCTGTGGGATTGTTGTCGTCAAGGAACTGTGGAAACAGCAGGTGCGGTGCGATGGGAATGTATCCGGCCTCCACCGCAAAACGGCTGTAGCGTCTGGCGGCAGCGGTGTTGTTTTCAGTGTCTCCGGCATACGGGCTGCAGATATACACGATGGGCCTGAATGTCCGGAGAGCTTTTTCTTCTTTTTCAATGGCACAGAAGGCTCCGAATGCTGTGGGATCGGCATAGCCTTCTGCGTTTTTGTATTCGGCCATGATAGGCACCTCCAATCTAAAGTTCTCACTACCCACTGGAGGGTTTAGTGGTATTTGAACGAATCAGAATCAGTCTTTTTTATAAAACATGGTCTCGTAGCCATCGGCGCGGAGCTTCAATCCTTCAGCCCACGGTGGGGTTCGACCCATCTGCTCACAGAGAACCTTCATGTCGACGCCGGGGCTGGCTTCGATGACCAGCTCGTCATGAATGTGCATAGTGATGAAGCAGTGCGACAGGGTCCGCATGGCATAACAGAGAATGTCACGGGAGGTGGCTTGGACGATGTTCTCCACGAGCTTCGGCCCGTAGGTCTCCAGCCGCTCCCACTTCTTTGTACCGCCGATACCCTCGTAGGTGATACACTCGCCGCCGAACTGATTTGTACCGAGCTTAGGCTTTACATAGGAAAGGCGTCTGCCGGACGGGAGCGTAATGAAGAGCATCCCGCTCTGGTAGCAGAACTTGACTCCGCAGACCTCGCCGTCCATGTGGTACTTCACGGCATTCATGGCAGCACGGTCAATATCCCACCAGAACTTCACGATGTTCTGGTTCGAGTTTCGCCATGCGGTGACCAGCGGTTGCAGCTCGTCTTCCGAAAGGCCCATGTCGAGAGCGCCCATTGCCTTCAGCGCACCGACCGAGCCGCCGTATCCGAGGGCGAGCTCTGCGATCTTGCCTTTCTGACGCAGGTGGCCGTTCACGCCGTGCTTCTCAACCGGGACCTTGAACATCTGGGATGCTGACGCGCAGTAAATGTCACCACCGTTTGCAAAGATCTCCTGCCGCCAGATCTCCCCGGCAAACCATGCGAGAACCCTTGCTTCGATTGCGGAGAAGTCAGAAACGATGAACTTGTATCCCGGCTTCGGCACAAATGCGGTACGAATCAGCTGGGATAGCGTATCCGGCACATCTTCGTAGAGAAGCTCCACACCGTCGAAGTCACTGCAGCGGACAAGACCACGGGCCTCTGCCAGATCCGGAAGATGGTTCTGGGGCAGGTTCTGCATCTGAATAATCCGTCCGGCCCAGCGTCCGGTTCTGTTGGCACCGTAGAACTGAAACATCCCACGAGCACGACCGTCGGCGCAGACTGCCTTTTCCATAGCCTGATACTTGCGGATCGAGGACTTGGCAAGCTGCTGCCGGAGCAGGAGAACCGTCTGGAGCTCCGCCGGTGCGGTCTTGAGCAGTTCCATGACTTCCTTCTTTCCAAGAGAGTCGATCGTGAGTCCGTTGTCCGAGAACCACTGCTTCATCTGTTGGACGGAGTTCGGGTTCTCGAGCGCGGTCAGAGCCTTCATGGCGGCAGTGAGTTCAGCACGGGAACGGGCGTCCATTTCAATGGCCTGTCGGACCAGTTCTCTGTCGATGGCGACGCCACGGTCGTTGATCTGCTGGTCGAGGCGGTATTCCTCCCAGACCGCTTCCGGCACCGGGAACTTGGCGAGCTTTTCCTGAATAGACATCTCGACCTCGACGTCACGGACGTTATACCGTTTGAAAGCAGCCCACTTGTCCGGAGCATGTCGAGGCAGGTTCCGGGTCCGGCCTCCGTTCGCCTTCGTCGGCGCACAGGGTTGGCAGAAGTATTTGATGAGCTCCTTGCCTTCGGTCAGTTTCTGCTTTCCGAGCCCCAGCACGGCACCGACGCCTTCCAATGAAAGCGGGAGCCCCATGTACGCTGACCAGATCATGGTGCATTTCCATGAGGCCGGATCGAGGTAGTTGCCCACGGTGTCTTCCGGGATGCTGTAGGAGGCGTTATCAAAACCGCCGTGATCCCGAAGCCAGCGGGAAAGGCATATCCTCTCGAACTGAGCGTTGAAGGCCCACTTCGTCACATCATCGTTTGTCAGTGCAGCGATGACCTCCGGCGGGATTGTCTCACCAGATGCAAGGTCGACCACCTGCACAGGGTTGCCGTCTGCGGAATATCCGAAGAGAAGAATATCGAAATCTGTCGCCTCGGTGTATTTGTAGACGCCGCATTTGGCAAGGTCCACGCTGCTGTAGGTTTCAATATCGATACTGAGTGTTTTCATATACATAGGTCCTTTCCGTAGCCTGAAAGGGTGGCAGGATTACTCCCACCACCCGCAGGCCGGAGATTACTTGCTTTCGAGTTCCTTCATTCGGGCTTCGTGGTACTCAACCTCACGAATGGCACGTTCTCGTTCAAGCTGCTGACGCTCGGCTTCCCATTTGGCGTTGCGAGCTTCACGCTCAGCCTCAAGAGCAGCATTGCGCTTCTCACGCTTGCGGTCGTCGATAGTGTCAATGATGGACCTAACGATCCAGAACACGGCCAGAACCAGATAAAGGGACAGAAGCAGGATGCAAAGAATCGTAGTAGCGTTCATGGTACGTACCTCCTTAAGACAGGAAATCTTCATCCGCATCGGTGGAGAAGTCAGATGCTGCGCTGGACTTGCCGCCGAGGGGTTCGCCGTCACGGATCTTCTGCAGGTTGTTCAGCCCACAGGCGATGCCCTTGTTGCCGTTGGAATTGAAAGCGTAGAAGTTGATGCTGGCACGACCGTACACACCGGAGTAAACCTCGGAGCGGGTCAGGATCGGATTGCAGTCAGCGTCCACGATGCCGGGAGCCGTAGCGGAGTTGGCATTGATGAAGTAGCTGCCAGCGTAAGCCGGATCATCCGGACGCTCGGTGTCGCCGTCACGAAGAGGCGTCTTGATAGCGGTGAGAGGCGGTACGGTACGCCCGTTGCCCTTGAGCTTGGCCTGACCTTCCTCGTAGGCCGCCTGAATTGCCGCCTTGATCTTCTGAACGGTCACGGTGTCAGTCTTCGGAATGATGAGGCTGACGCTGAACTTCGGGGTGCCGCCATTGATGGACTTGGCCTCCCAGACATTGGCGTAGGACCAACGGGTGTCCTTGCCGGTGATAACCTTCATGGGGTTGGTGAGTTTAGTAGAATTTGACATATTAGTTGTCCTCCTTGAAATCATCGATAATGGTTGTCATTGCCGGTCTCTTATCGCTGTCCGGCACCAGCGTGGGTTTGCCTTGAGGCTTGGTGATCAGGCCTCCAAGGATGTCGTTGAACTGTTTCTTTCCGAGAAGCGAGGTCATGGCGGTGACACCGAGAATCTTGTGTTCATACGGGTCATACCCAGCAGCGGTCACGGCTGCGATGACGGCGTTCTCGTCTGTGTACTTGCGGTTGGAGCGGCCTTCGACCAGCTTGTAGCCGGACCATTGTTTACCGATGATGGCTGCCTGAAGTGCATAGTCCTTGATGTCGGAAGCCCAAGCGATCAGCTCGTCAATGCGACCGAGGATTTCTTCGACCTCTTCATCTGTTAGTAGAGGCGGCTGCCTGAACTCGAACTTGGCAAGCTCCATGTTGGCGTTGGCCCTTTCACGGCAGTCAGCCTTGGCCTTGCAGAACTGGCACCATTCGCCGCAGTGGTATTCGCCGTCTCCGTTGAAGGCAAGTTCTGCGGTCGGAGCCAGAACCTGATCGGCCCACTCGTAGAGTTCGTCCTTTGGAATGGTGAAGGTGCTGACGTTAGAGCGTCGGGGCTGGTAGATGGTCATGCTGACGGTGTCGATGTCGTAGATGCAGTCGAACAGCTCCAGCGCACCGAGGGCATACAGCTTCATCTGCGGATTGTCGTCAGCCTCGACCAGAACGCCTCGGCCGTGCTTGTAGTCCACGATGTGCAGCGTCCCGTCTGCGATGATGACACAGTCGCCGGTGCCGAAGCCCTCCTCGACATACTTGGAGTAGTCGAGCCGCTGTTCGATCAGGACCACAGGATCCGGGCAGGTCTTCTTAGCTTCTTCGACCAACTCCATCACGAAGGCCACATACCCGTTGGCGCATTCCTCCATTTCGGAGTTATACCAAGTAAGGTCTTCGGTCGGGTCCTTGGCCTCTATGCCGAGTGCCGTCCGGAGCTTGAACTCACAGAGAGCGTGGGCGTCGGTACCTTCGGCTGCGAAATCGCTGCCTTTGTCGTCGTAACCTTCACAGAGCCTTGCTGAAGGTGGGCAGTTGAGCCACCTGTGCGAAGACGATGCAGAGAGAAGTGCGTGGTTAGACATTTCCGAGCACCTCCGCATCCGCTACCAGAGCCTTGTAGCTTGCCGGGTCAACCTCGGAGAGCTTCTTGGCGCCGTACTTCAGGAGAAGGTCACGGATCTGAGCGGTGAAGCCATCACGGGACTTTTCTGCCAGAATCGCTCTGACCTCTTCGAGGGTGAGTGCCTTTTCCGGTTCCGGAGCAGGGGCCGCTTCCTCGGTGCCGCTGAATGCGCCGGTCAGCCAGTTGGCGATGTCGTTAATAGAAGATGCAATATCCCGCAACTCCCTGATGGTCGCTTCCATTTCGCTCATTTTGCTCATCACGTTTTCCTCCTTCCTGAGATTGGCTTGTCTGGTTCAGCTGGATCAGCTTCCTCGCCAGACGTCTTGACACTACGCTGATTGCCGTAAGCACTCCGATGAGCTCTTCATCGGTAACGGCCTTGTTGGGTCTGGACTCACTCATTGGCGGTTCCTCCTTTCTGAGGACCTGTGTTGTTTTGCTGTCCTCAGTACCCACTGGAGGGAAACCGGTGTTTTGAACGAAAAAATCTGAAAAAATTTTTGACCGCCGCAGAATTGCTTCCACGGCGGCCTTTGTTAGGTATTAGATGAAGTCCTTCAGGGCTTTACGCAGGATGGAGAACGCCTTATTCTTCTGGTAGTTGATGGTCGACTGGCGTTTGCCCATGTCGGCAGCGATCTCACGCTCCGTCTTGCCCTGCATGATAAGCTTGCAGATGCGTCTGCCGTCCGGATCAAGACGGTTCAGCTCGTCGTATAGAGCGTCGAGCAGTTCCTTGTCCATAAGGATGGACTCCGCAGACAGTGCGTCATCGGCCAGCGTATCGCCAAGGGTAAGCTCGTCTTCCTCGCCGCCGATAGGCGTGTCGATGGAAACCTTCTTACCGGCAGCGTAGAACGGGCAGCCGGGGCAAACACCGTCACACTTCCAAAGCTGGGCCTTGGTGCAGCGGCACTCGCCATTCTTCTGGGCATGGTAGCGGGTGTTCCAGATGGGCTGGTAGTATGCCCTGTAAACTTCCTCGCTGACCTCGATGGGGGTCCCGTCGACCGGGATAAAGTACTTCTTGTCGTTGTTTTGCATGAAAATTTCCTCCGTTCGATTTGCTTGGAACGGAGGAAACCTTCATGGTCAGCTGCAAATGGGTATAGAAATCCAACCACAGTCCCGACGGAGATTTCTCCGTTCCGGTCTGCAGCTTCCCGCTCAAAAGGCAGCTGATGATATTTACTTGTGGCCGTCAGGAACCGTTGAGCCACCGGTGATCAGTCGGTGCAGTCCCTGACGGTGAGCAGTTTTCTGTCTTGCTCAGGACAGTTTTTTAGTCGAGATCCACTTCGATGGCGTACAGTTCGCTGAAAATTTCAGGCAGGTCGCTTGGGTTAAGGTCCCAAGTGCCATGTGCGCCGTAGCGTTTGAAAACAGATTCAACTACTGCTGAGCCCAACTGAGACTCGATGGCAGCAGCGGTGTTTTCAATGTTCACGATCCAGTTGTTACGTTCACGCTTTGTCACAGCTTGTCCCTCCTTGTCAGGTTCAGCTTCCTAATCCGGATAGTAGGCTGTTGATGCTGCCGACCACTCAGCTCCGGATCGTTCATGGCCGGTGAACGAGCTGAGAGGCGGCTTCTGTTGAATGGCGATTGCTTGAAAGTGAGTTTGTGTCGGTTTGTGCCTGTTATTGCCCAATGCTATTGATTTTTGGGCTCGAGTGTGATATAATAAAATATCAAGGTCCACGGTCCGACGGATCAGGCTCTCGCATCTCTGCCATCCACTAATAAGATACCGAGATGAAAAAGGACTTCCTATAAGCGCAAGGACCATGAAAAAAGGACTTTCAGGACTTTTGATAGGACTTTTTCTGAAAGGGGTGATTTGCATAGATTTCGCTCATTTTTGCAAAGGAATATATGGCTCCGTTGAAAGAGTGGCAAATCAGGATTCCTTCGTCGTGGAGGTCTTTAAGGCGGCAGGAAGCAGCTATGCTTTCACAAAGAAAGGTGCTTACAGCGCATCTAACTACGGGGCCAAACTGTTCAACGGTGGTAAGCCCTTATCGAAGAAGCATAGGGACTCCTTTCCGAATCCGATTAACACGAGCGGTCTTGCGAAGTTCCTGTCGCAGCACATAAAAAAAGCGTCCGTCAGAACCGTGATGAACTACTTCACGATCCCAACGGACGCAGATATAAATACTTCGGCTTTGACAAAAGCTCTCGCTGACCAGCTTCAAATAATCATACACGAGTCGGATTCCGGTGCTGATATCGTAGCAACGAACTATCAGCAGTATTTGTCGCAGCCGGAAACGGACGAGCCGTCATTCCATAAGCCGCTCTATGATGGAGATGCTTTCTGGATTGAAACGGCACCTGCCGACCGGCGACATGTCGTTGATTTTTACGAGCACTTCACCCACACATGGAAACTACTTAACTCCGGTAAGGTCGCATGGACGGGCCGAAGGCTTATCTGTATAAACGAGGATTCTATCACTCCTTGTGCCATGCAGCTGTCAATTGACATACCGGATACGGTTCCAAATGGACGAGCTGTTGTGTCGGTTGAATTCGATGCCCGCGGCAACGAGGACACTTTTGAAAGTAAATGGGTTATGGTCGATAAAGACAATAAAGATTGCTATCCGGACTATTCAAGCCCATTCAATGTAACAATTGTAGTCGAGAACAAGACGTTTAAGAGATCTGGAGGTAACTAAATTGGGTAACGAGAACATTGAAAAATGGTCAACATTAAAAGAAGTCCAAGCATACCTTGGCGTTGGCAGAGAAACCATTTTGCAGTGGATCGCTAAAAGAAATATGCCAGCCTATAAAGTAGGTAAGCTGTGGAAATTCAAGCTGTCAGAGGTGGACGATTGGATTCGTTCCGGCGGTGCCGCTGACGACAAAGTTGATGATAAGGAAGATAAGACCGAATAAGTCCGTTTTTGGGGACAGCACATTTGGTACGATCATAATGGCTTAATGCCGAATTCAGTGTCAAGAGAGGAAAATCTGTATGGACAATCAGGTGCATAATTCAATAGTTAGCTTTATCTGGGGAATTGCGGATGACTGCCTTCGTGATGTTTATGTCCGTGGCAAATATCGTGATGTTATTCTCCCCATGACGGTTATCCGTCGTTTGGACGCATTGCTGGAGGACAGCAAGAATGCGGTCCTCGAAATGAAAAAACGGCTCGACGCTGCAAAGATTGATAACCAGTGGCCAGCCCTCTGCAATGCTGCAGGACAGGCTTTCTGCAATGCTTCTCCTTATCGTCTGCGGGATCTCACCAGCCGTGCAAAGAAGCAGACGCTTAAGGCAGACTTCATCGCTTATCTCGATGGCTTCTCTCCGAATGTGCAGGTTATTCTGGATAAGTTCAAATTCCGCAATCAGATCGACACGATGGTGGATGCCGATATTCTCGGTGCTGTAATTGAGAAGTTTGTGTCTTCCGACATTAATCTGAGTCCGAATCCGGTATGGAAGGATGAGGCCAAAACCATCATGCGTCATCCGGGTCTGGATAACCACGGCATGGGTACCATTTTCGAGGAGCTGATCCGTCGCTTCAACGAAGAAAACAACGAGGAGGCTGGTGAACACTGGACGCCTCGTGACGTTGTTGAGCTTATGGCCGACCTCGTTTTCATTCCCATTGCCGACCAGATTCAAGACGCTACATACTCCTGCTACGACGGAGCTTGTGGAACTGGCGGTATGCTTACCGTTGCACAGGACCGTCTGCTTACGCTTGCCCATAGACGTGGAAAAGATGTCTCTATCCATCTCTTTGGACAGGAAATCAATCCGGAAACCTACGCCATTTGTACAGCGGATATGCTTCTGAAAGGTGATGGAGAGCAAGCTGAGCACATTGGTTTTGGGTCCACTCTATCTTTGGATCAACATCCATCTCGTCAATTTGACTTCATGCTATCAAATCCCCCATACGGAAAAAGCTGGAAAACAGATGCAGAAAAGATGGGCGGCAAAAGGGATATCCTCGACACACGTTTCAATACTTATCTTGAAGGTGGCGAGGAAATGGCGATGATTCCTCGCACCAGTGACGGCCAGCTCCTTTTCCTTCTTAATAACATTTCCAAGATGAAAAAAGATTCCCCGCTGGGCAGTCGTATAGCAGAAGTTCATAATGGTTCTTCACTATTCACAGGTGACGCTGGAAGTGGTGAGAGCAATGCAAGAAGGTATCTAATCGAAAACGACTATGTTGAAGCCATCATTGCGCTGCCACTGAAAATGTTTTACAACACAGGATTAGGAACCTTTATATGGGTCCTTTCAAATAAGAAGGCCGAGAATAGAAAAGGCAAAATTCAATTGATTGATGCTACTGAAATAAAATCAGCCCTTGATAAAAACATGGGGCAAAAAAACTGTGAGCTTACTCCCGAACTACGGAAGGAAATCGTCCGTATCTTTATGGAGATGGAAGAAAGCGAAATCAGTAAAGTTTTTAACAACAGCGACTTTGGGTATTGGAAAGTCTGGATTCTTCAGCCGTTACTCGATGAAGAAGGAAAGCCCCAGAAAGATAAGAAAGGTCGAATCATTCCAGACAAGGCTAAGACAGAAACAGAGCTAATCCCATTTACTTATGAGGGTGGCATCGAAGGATATATGGAAAAAGAGGTCAGGCCATATACTCCTTATGCATGGATTGATGATAAAAAAACGACCATCGGATATGAACTCGGTTTTACAAAATACTTTTTCCATCCTCGTGAGATGAGGGATCGAGAATCCATTGCGAGTGAAATAAGGGACGTTGAAGCTCAATTGTCCGGAATGTTGGAGGCAGTTTTATTATGATGATCACAGAGCAAAACAAGGCATATCCTGCCTATATTGAAACTGGAATTGATTGGATACCTCGAATCCCCAGCGGATGGCAGATGAAAAAAATTAACGACCTTTTTATTGAAAGAAAGGAAAAGGTATCAGATCGTGATTATCCACCGCTTTCTGTTACGAAATTTGGTGTGCTGCCGCAGATTGACACTGCGGTGAAAACAAAAGATGGTGATAACAGAAAGAAGGTTTGTGCTGGCGATTTTGTTATCAACAGCCGGTCAGATCGTCGTGGATCAAGCGGCATTTCACCGCTGGACGGTTCTGTTTCTCTGATTAACATCATTCTGCAGCCCCGTGAAGGGACCAGTTATTACTACCATTACCTGTTGAGAAGCCATACGTTTATTGAAGAATTCTATCGCAACGGTAGAGGGATTGTAGCTGACTTGTGGACAACAAGATACAGCGAAATGAAAAATATTTGGGTGCCTTGCCCTCCAGAAGATGAACAACTGGCAATCGTTCATTTTCTTGATTGGAAAAGGTCTGTATTCAACAGCATTATTCCTGAAAAGGCTATAACAAAAGGAAACATTATTGCAAGCAGTCGATCCTTGTTGTCACGTGAGATGACGTTGATTGATGAATATCGCACTCGACTGTTTTCTGATGTCGTTACTGGTGCAATAGATATCAGAGACGTCACTGTGCCGGAATTTCAGGCCGTAAATGATCTTGAGGATCTCGAAACGTCAGAGAGAGACGACGATGATGATATGCCGGTTGAGGAGGAATGATTATGGCTTTTACCAACACCAGAGAAGAAGGGCTGGAATCCTTAATCGTAAAGTGGCTTGTTGAGCAGAACGGCTATGAGCAAGGCACCAACGACGACTATAGCAAGGAGTATGCTCTGGACGAGACACGCCTGTTCCGCTTCCTGTCCGAAACGCAGCCGGATGAGATGGACAAGCTGAGCGTATTCAAATCTGACACCAAGAAGCGTCAGTTCCTGAACCGTTTGCAGGGAGAGCTGGCCAAGCGTGGCATTATCGATGTTTTGCGTAACGGCATTAAGGTTTATCCGGCGAACCTGATCATGTTCTATCTCACGCCGACCGAGAATAACCAGAAGCAGAAGGAAATGTACGAGAAGAACATCTTCAGCGTGACCCGTCAGCTCCGCTACTCGCAGGATGCCGGAAAGCTGGCTCTGGATCTCTGCATTTTCATCAATGGTCTTCCAGTTATTACGATGGAGCTGAAAAACCAGCTCACAAAGCAGAATACGGAATATGCCGTCCAGCAGTATAAAGACGACCGTGATCCTCGTGACATTCTGTTCTCCTTCAAACGCTGCATGGTCCATTTCGCTGTGGATGATGCAACAATCAAGTTCTGCACGAAGCTGGCCGGTAAGGACAGCTGGTTCCTGCCGTTCAATAAGGGCTATAACGATGGGGCCGGAAATCCTCCGAATCCGGACGGCCTGATGACGGATTACCTCTGGAAGGACATACTCACAAAGGCCAAGCTCTCACGCATCATTGAGAACTACGCACAGGTTGTTGAGGAAGTTGACGAGGATACAAAGAAGAAGTCTTTTAAACAGATATTCCCTCGTTATCATCAGTTGGATGTGGTTGAAAAGCTGCTGGCCGATGTTCGTGCCAACGGTGTTGGTAAGCGTTACCTGATTCAGCACAGCGCAGGAAGCGGCAAATCCAACTCCATCGCATGGCTGGCTCATCAGTTGATCGGCATTGAACAGAACGGTCGACCGCTAATTGACTCTGTCCTTGTTGTAACGGACCGCCGTATCCTTGATAAGCAGATCCGCAACACCATCAAGCAGTTTATGCAGGTGAAAAATACCGTGGTGTGGGCTGAACATTCCGGCGATCTCCGGAAAGCCATTCAGGACGGAAAACGTATCATTGTGACGACTGTCGAGAAGTTCCCGTATATCGTTACTGAAATCGGACAAGAGCATAAGTCCCATAAGTTTGCTGTCATCATCGACGAGGCGCATTCCGGCCAGAGCGGTCGTAACTCGGCTCAGATGAACTTGGCCCTTTCCGGCCTCGCCTCTGAAGACGACATGGACAATGAGGATAAGATCAATGCCATGATGGAAGGCCGCAAACTCCTGACAACGGCCAGCTACTTCGCTTTCACCGCCACTCCGAAGAACAAGACCGAGGAAACCTTCGGTGTCGCTTATGAAGAGGATGGCGAGATCAAGCACCGTCCGTTCCACGTCTATACAATGAAACAGGCCATTCAGGAAGGCTTCATTCTGGATGTTCTGAAGTATTATACGCCTATCGACAGCTACTATAAGCTAATGAAAACTGTCGATGACGATCCCATGTTCGACAAGAAAAGAGCGCAGAAGAAGCTGCGTTCCTTCGTCGAAAGCAATGAGGTCACAATTTCAAAGAAAGCGGCTATGATGGTCGACCACTTCCACGAGCAGGTTATTGCCAAGAAGAAAATCGGTGGTCAGGCTCGTGCTATGGTTGTTACGGCCAGCATTCCTCGCTGCATTGAGTATTACTACGCTATCAGCAAGTGCCTCGCAGACAGACGGAGCCCGTACAAGGCAATCGTCGCTTTTTCCGGCGAGCACAAATATAAAGGTCAGGAACCGGCACTTGCGTCAGCTGCCATGAACGGCTTCTCCGATGCGCTGATTCCGAAGACCTTCAAGAAAGACCCGTATCGCATACTCATCGTTGCGGACATGTTCCAGACCGGCTTCGACGAGCCGCTGCTCCACACGATGTATGTGGACAAGCCTCTCTACGATATTGGGGCCGTACAGACCCTGTCCCGTCTGAATCGTGCATACCCCGGCAAAGATGACACCTTTGTTCTGGACTTTGCCAATAAGACGTCCGTAATTGAGGAGTCATTCTCCAAGTATTATCGGACCACGATTCTCTCCGGAGAAACCGACCCGAACAAGCTGTACGACTTAATCGCTGTCATGGAAGACTATCAGGTTTACAGCAACAACGATGTTGAACGGCTGGTAGACCTGTTCCTGAGTGGTGCAGAACGTGACCGCCTTGATCCGATACTGGACGCTTGCACGGCGGTTTACAAGCAGCTCGAAACGGATGATCAGATTAAATTCAAGAGTGCCGCAAAGTCCTTTGTGCGTACATACGGTTTCCTCGGAGCCATTCTGCCTTATGGAAACGTGGAATGGGAAAAGCTCTCAATCTTCCTGAATCTGCTGATTCCTAAACTGCCGTCGCCTCGTGAAGATGACCTGTCAGAAGGCATCTTGAGCACCATTGACCTTTCGAGCTATCGTAATGAAGCCCGTGAAATGATCTCCATTCGCTTGGAAGATCAGGATGCTGAAATTGCGCCTGTTCCTGCCGGAAAGACTGGCCACATTGTGGAACCGGAAATGGATCTGCTTTCCCGGATTATTTCTGACTTCAACGATATGTTTGGCAACATCAACTGGAACGACGCCGACAATGTCCAGCGGCAGATTCTCGAAATACCTGCAATGGTGTCCAGAGATAAAAAGTATCAAAATGCTATGCGCAACTCTGATGAGCAGAGTGCTCGGTTGGAAAGCGAACGTGCTCTGCAACAGGTTATCTTTGCAATCATGGCTGATAATATGGAGCTGTTCAAGCAGTTCCAAGACAATCCATCCTTTAAGAAGTGGCTTTCGGATCTGGTGTTCAACCTTACTTACAATCCGGAAGGCAAAGAGTACGTGATGCCGGGGCCGGGTGAAAAAACCGTCACATACGATTTTCCCACGCAGGAATCTTTGATGGTTGCTGAAGACCCTGCCACGTATGGCGACAAAAAGGATGAAGAGTAAACTGTAACAAGGTGGAGAATGCAATGAATGATTCTTTTGACAAGACTATAAGCGGAGGTAAATTTGACGAGGTTTTTACCGAGGTGTCTCACGCTGAGACCCTTGGCCTAAAAAACCCGGAACAACTGCGCCTATTTCACCTCAATGTCAATAATAATGCATTCTCCTCCGATAAGCTGGAAGTGTTTCTCAGGAAGAACATCGGTCAATACGTTTTTTCTCGTGCTCAGATCGAGAACTATCATGTTGAGGGCGATGTGTACAGTGTAGGAATGGATGCCATCGACATCATGAAACGCAACGGGGCTCCGGGGCAGAAAGGCACCGGAAATGATCTCGGTGAAATCATGCTATATGTGTTTTTAGAGCAGGTTCTGGGAGCTCCCAAAATTATGAGCAAGATAGAGCTTCAAACCGGAGCAAAACAATATGACAGTAAATGTGACGGAATACATCTTCTCTCGCTGGAGCAGGCTTTCGGCATGCCATACTACCACATGGTGTTTGGCACCTCCAGCATTGTGGGTGATATGAAAAAAGCTGTTGACACTGCCTTCGACGCCATTGTTGAGATTGAAAAGCAAAGCACACAGGAGCGCACTCTTGCTGAAAACACGGTGTTCAGCAAGTCCTTTGATAAAGACACGGTTCAGAAAATCAAAGACCTGCTTATTCCGAGTAAGGGACAGTCGGTCCCGTATGATACAGCCTATGGCGTTTTCCTTGCGTATAATCTCGGTCTCAATCCTGCTAATTACAGTGCGGTAGACTTCCGACGTGCACTGATCCAGAAAATGGATACAGATATTCGCAATCATGCGGCATATATAGCCAGCAAGATTAATGCCCTTGGCCTCGGAAACCGCTCGTTCTATTTCTACATTCTGCCACTCAACGATGCAGATGCTGAAAAAGCACAAATCATGGACCGTGTGATGAATGGGGGTGGCAGACCTTGAGCAATCAAATACTGCAGAACCTTGGCGATGTCATTTTCGGGGATATTGACAATAATCCCTTCCTGAATGAGCTCTATGATAACATTCTCTATAACTATGCCATCACCAAATTCAACCTCACTGATAAACGACAGATGAGGGAAATTGATGTGGTCTCTGCCTTGCGGTTTGCAGATTTGCTTTCCAAGTCGACACATGTGGCAAATCGGGATAAGCATAAAATGTGGGCACAGGAGATAATCATCCTGCTGCATTCTCTGTACCCGGCCAATCCCGACGTAAAATTCTACGCCGGATCAGTGTTTGCGAACACCGGGAACTATCAGGCAAGGAAGATAATCGAGAGCGACTTCTACGGTACGACCGCATTAGAGCGTTTCTTCGCTGAATACCAGAATGATTATTTGACAATTCCTGCAGCACCGGAACTTCGATTCTTTGGCGCACAGAAAAATGCTTACGATCATCTCTCGGATGATCACTTCAGCTATTCCGGTCCGACATCTATGGGTAAGTCCTTCCTCATGAGAATGTACATCAAGGACCAGATACAGCATGGGGTAAAAATGAACTTTGCCCTGATTGTCCCAACAAAGGCACTTATCAATGAGATCTACAAGCAGGTCATTGACGAGGACCTTAAAAACCTCTTGTCGGAGCACAACTATAAGGTTGTCACCGCAGCCGGAGATATTGCTTTGGAGGGCAAGCATAATTTTATTCTGGTGTTGACACCGGAACGATTGCTGTATCTGCTCATCAGCAAGCCGGACTTGCAGATAGACTATCTGTTTATCGACGAAGCGCACAAGCTGTCAGGAAAAAATAGCCGTGGGCCGTTCTACTACAAAACCGTGGATATGCTTCTCAAAAGGAAGAAGAAGCCGCATTTCGTCTTCGCTTCACCTAACATTCCCAATCCAGAGGTATATCTAAAGCTGCTGACAGGCATCGAAAACGACGGTGACGATAGCCACCTTCGTTCCACATTTTCACCGGTGGCCCAGATTAAGTTCAGCATAGACCTCAACAATTTCACCGTCAGTGTATATAACGACCATACCGGTGAGTTGGATTACCTTGCGGAGATCAAAGACAGAAACGCTTCTCTGGTTTCATTCCTTCTGATGTTTGAAAGAATAAACCGGGATCTTCCCTTTGAGCGAAAGCAGCAGACCATAGTATATTGCAACGGTAGAAATAAGGCGATTGAAAATGCGCTTGCTTTTGCAGATCAGCTTTCGGAAATTCAGGATAATGACCTGAATGCACTGGCAAGGGATATCACGAATGAAGTTCACGGCGACTACTATTTGGCCCAGATTATAAAAAAGGGCGTCGCATATCACATTGGATACCTACCAGCTGCCATCAGAATGCGTATCGAGGACATGTTCCGTCGTGGCAAAATCACGACTATGTTCTGTACCAGCACCTTACTTGAGGGTGTCAACCTCCCAGCGGATAATCTGTTCATTACCGATAACAAGATTTTCCGAAAGGTGATGACGCCGGTTGACTTCCGAAACCTGATAGGACGTGTCGGACGCATCCGTTTCAACCTTTACGGGAATGTATTCTTCGTCTCGCAGGGTGAAAAGCTGAAACAGGAAGACTATGTGGACCTTTTGAAGAAAGAGGTCCCGAAGCAAACGCTTTCTATCGAGGCTGGACCGAAGAGCCTAACAAACGCCGAAAAGAAATATGTCGTCGAGGCACTACTGCAGGGCAATATTGAACTCGTAAAAAGAAATGACGCACAGTCAGAGGAAGCCTATGTAATGATGCGTAAGTTTGCCCTCATTCTTTTACGGGATATCATGCAGGACAACGACAGCCTTGTAAGGCGTGAGTTCTCTAATCTGCTGACACCCAAGGACGAAGCGAAAATACGAGAAGCCTTTACTGATCCGTTCACAGAACCGGATGATGATATCAACACCTCGGTGGATCAGACGAAAAACCTACGTGCCGCTATCGCAATGGGCTTGAAATACCCTGACCGTGTAGATGGCAGGTTCAACTATGACGACGTTTTGGCTTTCCTTGAAAAGCTGAGTCGGATCTTCAAATGGGGAAAGTATGAAGCCTCCACACTCGGAAAGCCGACGCTCCTGCGCTGGTATGCGGTTGTTCTTATTCAATGGATGGAAGGTACTGGCCTTAGCAATATCATGAAAAAGGCACTGGAGTACCGGCAGCAGCACCGGGATAACTTCTGGGTGAACCGAGGCCAGAAAGAATACTATGACGATGGACTCCGGCACCGCAATATCGTGTTTGCCGACACCTTGGAGGTCATTGATAACATTGTGCTGTTCAGTATTTCAAACTACTTCCTTCGCTTCTCGAATGAGTATAAGACGGTCCATCAGCTGAAGGAGTTTGATAACAACTGGTACGAATTTGTAGAATACGGAACGACGAATCCAATAACAATCCTTCTTCAGCGGAACGGATTCTCTCGTGAGGTATCCACATATATTCGGAACAACAAGGATGAGTTTATTATCGAAGGGCCGGATGGAAAATGGCATCTGAGCACGGCACTGCTTGAATGCTCAAATACTAACGCTCGAACAGAGGCGTCGAGTGTACTATATAACATGCCGGAGCTGTTTATAGCTGAAAGCGGTAATGTGTAAAAGTAAGATAGACTACACGATATCGAACTTATTCGTGGATTAAGCAGGAGGAACGGTAGATGCAACAGATATTTAGCAACACGACTTTAACAGTCAATCAGCTGATTGAAAAGATCGATACCGGAGATCTCGGCCTGCCTGAGCTTCAAAGGCCGTTCATTTGGAAGGACTCAAAAGTACGCGATCTGTTCGATTCCATGATGTGCGGATATCCTATCGGCTATCTGATGCTTTGGGAGTGCCCTACGCTTGAGAAAAAGAAGACCATTGGAACAGACACTCACAACTATGAATCTCCGAAGCAGGTAATCATTGATGGCCAGCAGAGACTGACCTCACTTTATGCGGTCATGAAAGGGAAAAGGGTTGTTAATTCAAAATACGATAAGAAGTCTATAGTTATTTCCTACTGCCCGGTGAAGAACAAGTTCGAGGTTGGCTATCAGGCGACGAAAAAGGACCCGGAATGGATCTACAATATCAGCGAAGTGTTCACCACGTCGAATATTACAAAGCTGATCATCAACTTTACCAAGAGGCTGGATGAATATCGATCCTCAAAAGGCGAAGCACTTAGCGATGAAGAGCAGGATCTGATTTCTGAAAACATCACTGCACTTTCAAACCTGAAGCAGCATACCCTTCCGGTGTTTGACATAAAAGCAAATGCTGAGGAAGAAGATGTATCTGAAATCTTTGTACGTGTCAATTCCGGCGGTGTTGCTTTGAAGCAGAATGACTTTATTCTTACGCTTCTGTCTCTATATTGGGATGAGGGGCGTAAGGAAATAGAACAGTTCAGCATGGAATCGACCTATCCGCAGAAAGATAAAATCACATCATATAATCAATTGACAGAAGTGACAGCACAGGATGTTATCCGTGTTGTCATGGCATATGCTTTTGATAGAGCAAGATTGAAATATGGATATAAGCTGTTGCGTGGAGCTGATTTCGACAAAAAAGGCGCTGTTGATGAAACACTTAGAGATCAACGCTTTGATGTTCTTAAAGAAAAACTTCCGGATGTTCTCAATGTTCATAATTGGCATGAGTTCTTAAAGTCCATCATGAATGCCGGATATTTGTCCGGGGATCTGATTCTTTCGGGAAATGTAATCTACTACACCTATGCGTTCTACCTCATCGCCAAGTATAGGTTCAATGCTTCCTACAACGAGAATATGCATTTGACCTCGCTGTGGTTCTTTTATGCGTCTCTGGTATCGCTTTATACAGGGTCTTTTGAATCCACGGTAGAAAACCATCTGAATTCTATCAAGGAGCTTACGTCGCTGGAAGAATACAAACGGTTCATCCTGTCGAGAGTTGAGGAGCGGCTTACAAACGACTACTTCGACATTACCCTTATTGGTTCTGAGGGGCTGGCAGTATCGGGCCGAGGCAATAATGCGTGGAATGCCTATGTAGCCGCCTTGAACATTCTTAATGCAAAAATTCTATTCTCGAAGAGTAATCTGCTTGTCAGTAAACTATTCGAGCCCGGTACCGACGGTAAGAGAAAGTCTCTGGAGAAGCATCACCTGTTTCCGAAGGCTTATCTGAAGACACTGGGGTATAACGATGCCAAGATCAATCAGATGGCTAACTACGCCTTCATCGATTGGAAAGATAATATGGAGATACTCGATGAGGCTCCTTCGATTTATTATCCTGTTGTTTGTGATGGTCGCAGCCCTGAAGAAATCCAGAGGATGGAGGAAGAAAACGCGCTCCCGCACGGTTGGGAGAACATGCCCTATGAAGACTTCCTGATCGAGCGTAGGAAGCTGATGGCGGCAAAGATAAAGCAAGCCTTCGAGGTCCTTAAGAATAACGCGAAATAATATATTCTTTACGCTGATGATATATAAAAACATTCTCTAAATCGTACTAAAATAACATAAAAAGAAAGGAAGGTGCCTTTTGAAACAACATATAGGGAGAAATGATCCGTGTCCGTGTGGGAGTGGGAAAAAATACAAGAAATGCTGTGTGAACAAAGCGGATAACCCATTATTCTCTGAGATTAATAACCTCCCTATGATATATAAAGACTTGAGAAAAAGTGCAAGGATTAAGACGTGTATTTATCCAGATCATACACTATGCTCTGAAAAGATTGTAGGAGCCCACTCGATTCAGAATAATAAAATACTCACAAAAATCTCTGATTGTGGAAAAGTCTATATGCCCTGCCCAAGGAATGATTTATCTTTCCAACTTCAAAAAGAGTATGGAAGAAAAGAAGCATCTGTTTTTACTGGCTTTTGCGCATATCATGATAAGACTGTTTTCCAACCGATAGAAGATCATGATTTTGTTGGAACACAGGAACAAGTGTTTTTGTTCATATACCGTGCATTCGCATTAGAGTACCACAAAAAGCGAGAAGCTGTTCGAATGGAGCAGCAGTTCTTCTCTCAAAAGCCATCAATTATTAGCATGAATGACCGTGTTGATGGGAAAACAGGTTTTGAGATGGCTGTAAATGATTTTGAAGAAGAAAAACGCATCTTTGATGATGCTTTATTAAATCGAAAGTATGATGTGCTGACTTCTCTTGTTTGGACATTCGATGGATTTTCCAACTTTGCAGCTTCAGGTGGTGAAGCGCCAGCTCGCGATTATGAAAACAATCTTATCCAGGATCTGATGAATCCAAGCGTTCCTGCGAGACACATTTTTTTAAGTGTTTTCCCGGAAAACGATAAGACTTATGCTATAATTGCTTGGCTTAAGCAATATGATTCCCTGTTTAGTTCAATCAAAGAACGATTGATGAAGACATCAGATAATGAAAAGCGCAACTATATTAACAATACAATCCCTATAATTGCGGAAAATATTTGTATCAAGCCGAGTGCATGGAATGCTTTACCGAAAATCGAGCAAGATGAATTTGGAATGTTATTCTTTGGTTTGGCAGATATTATGGAAACAACAGGGCAGAAATTCGATCGCTTTCAAAAGCCATCTTTTGATTTATTCGACATGTAGCCATAGGCAAAAAAGAAGATAAAGTGTAGGCTAACCCATCTCGCACACGATTACCCCATCTCGTACACGATTACCCCCATCTCGTACACGAATTACCCCATCTCGCACACGATTTCAGAGTCGGTCGAGATGGGTGTTTTGCTGTAAATGGTCGAAAATCGACTGGATGAGCATGAATGAAGAGACGGCTCGAGCAGGTATTCGTGTGCGAGAAGCCGAAAAAGCCCATAATATAAGGACTTTTTCACATGGGAGGGGTGCAAAAAAGAAGGGCCCTAATTGTATCCAAATTAGAGTCCTTCTATGGTGCCGGAAGTGGGACTCGAACCCACACGGGGGATTAGCCCAGCGGATTTTGAGTTTTTGCCTCCGCTCTTAATCCATTGGTTTGCATAGGTATCGAGTGGAATCAAATGCCCATCATCAAATCACAAAACTGCCCGACTTTAGGGCGTTTCCTCCGAAAATTCGAGACGTTATCGGGCTTTTTCGTTCCAATGTACTGCGCCGCATTTTGTAAGCGTTTTTAGCATGTTGGAGGGATATTGGAGGGATGTCGGAGAAGTCCATCGGGAAAGTAAACCCAGTGAATAACCACTAGATTATGAATCTAGTAAGGCGGCAGACGAAGAAAACACATGCCAAGTAAGCCAAATCATCCGTTGTTGACAATACAATATCTATCTGCTGAATGGATGCAAATCAGCATCATCCAGTTGGAGGGATACAGGAGGGATGCTCTTTGGCAAGCAAGAGAGATTATTACAACAAGCTGTTTGAGAATTACCCGGACGTTGTGAACACAAAACAATTTAGAGAGATGCTCGGCGGCGTCAATGAGAAGACTGTCTTATATCTTTTACGCCGAGATCAAGTCAAGCATTTCCGTATTCGGAACGCCTATATGATTCCAAAGGTTTGGGTTATAGACTATGTGCTGAGCGAGCATTATGCGAAATATAAAAATGAGCTGTCAGTGCAGGTTTAGCACGATAGAAGCCGCCGTTAATGGCGGTTCTTATATATTAAGCAACAATGCTTAAACTCGAAAAAGCAGGAGTTGATTTAATACCTGACTTTCCCTATAATATAATTAAAAATCGTTTGCATGTGTCTAATGTCTGCGGAAGTAGGACTGAAATAGTGCTAGATCATCAGACTCCCGGACAAATGCTATAGTGCAGCAATCAAAGGGTACATTGCAGGCGTTCAATGTAGATCACGCAAATCCAGAAGAATTAAAATTTTAAAGGTAGTAATTGAGAGCAGGCAGAAGGATAGGTATTAGGTTCCAAAGACGTGGTACAAATAATACTGATAGTACAACATATCTATTCATACGAGGAGGTACATATGTGGTCTAAGATGAAAAAAGTTCTGCCCAATTGGATTGTTGTTTTCTTTGTTATCCTCATTGCGTCCATTACTGTGTCACTCATATTTCTATATGATTTTTGTGCGGCAATAAAGAATGATGTTTCGGGAGTAAAAGATACTTTATTTGGAATTCAAGCGAATCAAGAGACCGTTGAGAGGGATATTGTTGAGGAAAATATCTATAAAGATATTGATGATAAAATGGAATCTGCAATTAGCCGACTGTTAACAATTGTGGGAATAACCACGGGGGTTTTCACGTTTTTTTCACTACTTCTTGCTTTTAAAGCTCCGCATGATATTGATAAAAGGATTGATGAACTAAAAGTTATGGTTAATGATGTAGCCAAGTTATCTGAAGAACGTTCTAAGCTAGTCGAAGAGGCAAAGTATCAAGCACTCATATCATCGGCTATGGCTAAAGAGCACTCTTATGATCGAATAAAAAAACTAAACGCCATAATTACCAAATTCCCTGATCGACCTGATGCATATATGGAACGTGGATTCCAATTTGACGAGATCAAACAGTTTGATCGCGCAATTATTGATTATGAAGTATCAAAGACCTTGGGCATAAATCTGGAAAGTTACTACAATGCAATGGGCGTTGCATATAGCAATAAAAAAGATGATAGAAAAGCTATTACTTATTATTCAAAGGCATTGGAAATTTGCCCTCAAGATTCTGATTATCTATGCAACCGTGCTTGTTCATACGATGAAATCGGGCGATTTGAGGATGCTCTTGATGACTATGATAAAGCTATCGCGATTGATCCGGACTGTTGGGAAGCATACTTGAATAGGAGTTTTACTTATGATAAGTTATGGCGGATTGAAGAAGACGAAGAAAAAAAGAAAACCTTTATTGATGGCAGAAAAAAAGATTTAGAAAAAGCAATACAGCTTAATCCTCAAGACGAGAAGGCTCCCAAAGCACTCAAACGTTTTATTAGGGAGCTTGAAGAAAAGGGGATTATTGTTGAGATAAAGATAGAGCACGTTGTTGCTAAGATAGACGAAAAAATTGGAGACCTCTCTCTAGACAATAAAGAATGGCAAGAAGCGTTTGCTCATTACCGTGATGCACATAATTATTATGCGACCGAATATACTCTTCGAGATGTGTCGGCGTACAAGGCTGATATTGATCGTCTCGCATCAAAAATCACAAATATGTTATTAAATGAAAACGTGTCTATTCAACTACATCCTAGTGATAAAACCAATCCAGTGTTAATCGGGCAACTTCAATCAGCTGGCGTTGATAAGTACCTTCATGGAGAAAAAGATGATGCCGAAGTTTTGTTTACTAGCATACTTCCACATGCAAGTTCAGCTCTTAATCTGGCTTTTATGAAGCGGAGGGGCGAAGTAAAGCGTACAAATCTATCCGTAGACGAACTGCTTGAAATGCATGATGACAAGGAATCTATGGTATGGTGCATTAACGCTGCTCTTTGTTACATCCTGGGACCAACTAGTAACAATGACTGGGAATCGGCATTAAGGCTTGTTAATCGTGCGAAAGATGATGTAGATATAGCGGTCGAATGGTGGAGCGAAAGCGAGGTCGTTGGAGTTGTCGAAAAGAGCGCTGCATTATTGTTAATTGCTTTATCAAGTTGCGTTGAGGCAGACAAGTTTAGTATTCAGACCAAGATTTATGAAGCAGAGAACAATGGACTCGTTATCCCCCAAGAGATCAAGGATAAATATCAATAGGGAAATGCCGCCCCAAAGTATCACGCAGTGGACTATCAATTTTTACACGTTTGCTCATGCAAAAATAAACGATGCCATCTTTATCCGTTGTTGACAATTACAAATCTATGGAGGTATGGCATTATGGCAACCTAAACTACGTGCATTTATTGATAGCCTTGAAAGCTCTCGTCAGAAGAAGCGAGAAGAAATTGCAAACCTTGAAGCCGAGATTGATGGCATTTATTCTCAAGATGATGCCGCATTGCGTGTAAGGGACTTAAATTCACGTAGAGCGATGGTAGTTGGACGTATAAGCCTTTGGATGGATAGTGTGGATGACGAGCGTGATTCCAAGCCAAATGAAGATCGGCTAAAAAAGATTGAAGCACGCCTTGCAGAGATTGATACGTTATTAGATGCTAGTGAGGCTGAAGAAAAAAACAGTCTATTTTAGCTAGAATTCAAGTCAATATGACCGAGTGGGCAAAGGGACTCGACCTCGAACATCACGATAATCCTTACAGACTGGATTTGAATAAAGTAACCGTCATTGTGGATAAACCTGACCGCCCCGTGTCGTTGAGACAACTAGGAAGCGGAGCTAACTGGGTAGGTGTTCACTTAATAACATATTTTGCTCTTCAAAAGCATTTTATCGAGGCACAACGACCAGTGCCACGATTTATGTTTCTTGACCAGCCATCACAAGTCTATTTCCCATCTGCCTTAGATGAGAAAAAAACGGACTGGGAAAGGGTGACTGAAATCTATCAGTTCATTTTAGATAGAGTCCAACAATCAAACGGAGCGTTACAAGCGATAATTGTTGATCACGCAAATCCAGAAGAATTAGGTTTTAAGGGGGTTGTTGTTGAGAATTGGCAGGATGATGGATATTTGGTACCTGAGGATTGGTACAAGAGTTCTGGAGATTAATAAGAACTAAAAGTTCAAATCTAATTAAGAAGCGATTTAGGAAAGAGAAGACTACAAGTTGGCTCTTTCTTTTTTATATCAAGCATATTTCACAAAGGAGGACAACCACATGACCAAAGTAATCGCCCTCGCCAACCAGAAGGGTGGTGTGGGTAAAACGACAACAGCCGTCAATCTCGGCATCGGGATTGCGCGGCAGGGAAAGAAGGTGCTGCTCATAGATGCAGACGCACAGGGCAACCTGACGGATTCCCTTGGCTGGAACGAGCCGGACAAGCTCCCTGTTTCCCTTGCTACCATTATGAACAAGGTTATCATGGAGGAGCCTATCGTGCCGGATGAGGGCATCTTGCACCATGCGGAGGGAATTGACCTCATGCCCGCAAATATCGAGCTATCCGCTATGGAGGTATCGCTTGTAAATATAATGAGCCGAGAAATCGTATTGCGGAACTATCTGAATGAGGTCAAGGACAAGTACGATTACGTTCTCATTGACTGTATGCCGAGCTTGGGTATGATTACGATCAATGCGCTTGCGGCAGCTGACAGTGTAATCATTCCTGTGCAAAGCCACTATCTCCCCGCAAAGGGAATGAGCCAGCTTTTACAGACCATCAACCGCGTCAAAAAGAACATCAATCCCAACCTCAAAATCGAGGGCGCTTTGCTCACAATGGTGGATAACTGCACGAACTTTGCAAAGGACATCGCATATATGCTCCGAAACAATTATGGCGATAAACTCCGTGTATTCAAAACGGAGATACCCCTTGCCATCAAAGCGGCGGAAACGAGCGCCGAGGGCAAGAGCATCTATACCCACGACGCCCACGGCAAAGCGGCGGCGGCATACGAGGCTTTGACAAAGGAGGTGATGAGCGGTGGCAAGCAACGTGAGAAACATGAAGCTGACCTCAGTAGATGATTTGTTCTCCACGGAGGAAAGCCGTGCCGAAGAGGAAAAGGAGCGCGTACAGGAGATTCCCATAGCGGAAATAGACGGCTTTCCCGACCACCCCTTTCATGTGGATATGGACGACGCTATGAGCGAAATGGTGGAAAGCGTAAAGCGGTTTGGCGTATTGTCGCCCGCCGTGGCGCGGCAAAAGGATGACGGGCGATATGAGCTTATCAGCGGACACAGGCGAAAAAAGGCGTGTGAGCTTGCGGGCATTGAGAAAATGCCCGTCATCGTCCGCAATATGGATCGAGATGAAGCTATCATCTTTATGGTAGATTCCAATCTTCAACGGGAACGCCTTCTTCCGAGTGAGAAGGCGTTTTCCTATAAAATGAAACTCGATGCAATGAAACGCCAAGGCGCAAGGACTGATTTAACTTCTGTGCCAATGGCACAGAAGTTAACCTCCCGTGAATTGCTTGCCGAAAAAAGCGGCGAGAGTCAAGATCAGGTGCGCCGTTATATTCGCCTCACAGAGCTAACCCCCGACCTGTTGAAAATGGTGGACGAGGGCAAAATCGCCTTTCGGCCTGCCGTGGAGTTGTCCTATCTGTCCAAAGCGGAGCAGGCTTCCCTGCTCATGACGATGGAAAGCGAGGTCTGCACTCCGTCGCTTGCGCAAGCCATCAAAATCAAGAAGTTCAGTCAGGAGGGCAGACTGAACGACGATGTGATCCTTTCTATACTTTCCGAGGAAAAACCAAATCAGAAAGAGGTCTACAAGCTGCCGAAAGAACGCCTCGATAAATACTTTCCGAAAGGGACGCCTCCCGAAAAAATCGAAGAAATCATATTCAAGGCGCTGGAGCTTTACCGAAAGCGGGAGCGCAGCAGAGAAATGGAACGCTGAGCGTCCGTGCTGACGAGCATGGGCGCTTTTTCTGTGCCCCGAAGTTGCAGAAGGAGGTGCGTATATGCTGTTCACCGAGGGCAAGGACAGAAAGTACGAGCGCATGATGCAGGAAAAACCGGGCTTTCAGCGCGACAGGCGCAGAATGGTTTCTCCAAACGCCAGGCAGCGGGATTGTCCCCATTGCCTTTACTACAATGAAACGCTGAAAAAGTGCGGTCTTGCAACCTGCGTTGTGTTCAAAAAATGAATCTTACGCCAAGGGGGAGGTCTGCCCTTTTGCCGGTATGGCCCAAGCAGCGTTTGCGGTTCGCCCCTTCCCCCATACCCCCAACCCTTGATACTCTCCGAGAAACTTACTGACCGAAAAAAGAAATGCAGAAGGCTTATCCGAGTTTAAGCCAATATTCAAGCGCAATAAGGCGCTTTTTATATACACAAAATCCTATTTGGAGGCAATCAACATGAAAACCAAACGCATCATGGCGCTGCTTATGTGCCTGCTGACCGTCATCGGGCTAATACCCGGCGCAGCCTTTGCGGCACAAAGTACCGTCACCATCGAAAGCCAGACCAACAGCGCCTTTGACTATCTGGAGTATTACAAAGACGGCGCATGGAAAGACCTGAACACGCCGAGGCATTGGATCGAGCAGACCGGCGAGGTTGTCTACTGCGTGGAACATGCGGCAGGCAACCCCCATGGCGACACCTATACGGCGGCATCCCCCTCCTCCGTCTTTTCGGCCAGTACCCTCTCGGGGCTGAACTCCATCCTCATGTACGGCTATCCCAACAACCGTCCCTCCGGTTTCACCGACGACGAGGCAAGGCAGGCCACCGCCAATGCCATCCGCTTCTGGCTCAGCGAGCAGGGCGAAGCCGAATCCTACAGTTTCACCAACCGCAGAACCAATCCTGACGCCATCCGCGCCAAGAGCGGATATGAGCACGTCCTGGAATACGCGGACGAGCTGCTTGCCAAAGCCCGCGCAAGGCAGGAACTTCCCCACAGCATCGACTTCTCGACCTCTACCGTACAGCTGACCGCCAACGGTAGCGGCTTCAGCGGGCAGACCTCAGTGCGGCTCACGAACATTAACAGCGGCTATACCCTCGATACTTCCGCTCTGCCCGCAGGCGCAAACGTGTCCGGATATACTGGCAGCAGGAGCGAAACGCTGACCATTACCGTCCCTGCTTCTGCAGCGGGACAGAGCTTTTCCATCTCTGCCGAGGGCAAGGATACGAGAAGCGTGGATAACATCACAGCGTATATTCCTGCAAACGGTAGTTTGCAAAAGATTTTCCTTTGCGCAACCACCGCACAGGTCGTTGCAACAGCTTCGTTCAACGTGGGCATTCCCGCTTACGGCAAGGTGCAGGTGGTCAAGACCGGCGAGGGTAGCACGGTGCTTGCGGGTGTAAAGTTCGGCGTTTACTCCGATTCCGACTGTAAGAACAAGATAGCGGAGCTTACCACGGGCGAGGACGGTACGGGAACCTCCGGCGATATTCCCGTAGGCACGGTGTATTTGAAAGAGCTTTCCACCGTAAACCCGTATATCATCTCTGCGGAGGTCAAAAGCGCAACAATCACCGCGAATGCCGTGACAAAGGTTCCATTCACCAACGTGGCGGCAAAGGGCAAAATCCGCATTGAAAAGGTGGGCGATGTGCTGACGGGCAGCAAGTCCGAGGAAACCGAGTATGGCAACATCACCGTTCCCGCCTATACAGAGAAAGGGCTGAGAGGCGTTGTGTACGAGGTCAGGGACAGCGCAGACAAGATCGTGGCAATGCTGACCACGGACGATTCCGGCGTTGCGGAAACGGAGGCACTACCGCTTGGCGGATACACCGTGCAGGAAAAGAGCGCGCCCGCCGCTTACCTTGTGGATGATACCGTCCATGAGGTGACGCTTGCTTACAAGGATCAGAACACGCCCGTCGTGACCGCTACCATCAAGGAAGATAACGAGCTTCGCACAGGCGGCATAAAGATTCGCAAGCTCACTCAGGATTTTGATCCCGAAAAGCTCAACTTCTACAACAAACTTGCGGAAGGCTATGTGTTCGGACTTTATACCGCTGAGAACCTTGGCGATATTCCCGCCGATGTGCTTGTGGAGGTGCTGACCACGGACGATCAGGGCGTTGCACAGACCTCCGTAGCACTTCCTTATGGCAATTATTATCTTAAGGAGCTTGCCGTTCCTCTGGAAACCATTGAAATGCTGACGAACAAGCTGTCGCTGACCATCGACAGCGAAATAAACGTGCAGCATTACGACAGTCCCATCTACAACACCATGTTCAAGGCTAAGATCGGCGTATATAAGCTGGATGCAGCTGACAGGGCGCGCGGACTTGCGGGCGCGGTGTTCGAGGTGCGCGACACGGCGGGCCAGCTGTTCGACACCATTACCACCAATGAGGACGGCTATGCGGAAACCATAGACCTTCCTGTTGGTGAATACAAGGTCAAAGAGATCACACCGCCCGCGGGCTTTGTCCTCTCCGATGAGGTCAAGACCGTGACGCTCACCACCGAGGACAAGGAAACAGCGGTGTTTGAGTTTACCGACAGGGCAAATGAAGCCAAGGTGCGCAAGCTCGACAGCCACACCGGGCAGCCCCTCGCAAACGCAACCATCAAGGTGACGGATGCAAGCGGCAAGGTGTTTTTTGATGGCAAGACGGACACGGATGGCTACATCACCATGAAGGAACTTCCTGCAGGCAAGTACACATGGCAGGAGATCGCCGCCCCCGATACCTACTCCATCGACCCCACCCTATACTCCTTTACGATAGACGCATACGGCAAGGTCGCGGGCGATGTTGAGTTTGCCAATACCCCCATCACGCTCGAAATTTTGAAGATGAACACCTATACGGGTGCGCCGATGACGGGCATCACGTTTACCTTGCAGGACGGCGAGGGAAAGGTCGTTAAGACCAAGCTCGTTGAGGGCGGTTATCGCATCCCCGCCGAGGACGGCGCGGAAACCTTTGTCACCGCCGCAAACGGCGAGGCAGTATTCAAGTATCTTAAAGCGGGCAAGTACAAGCTCGTGGAAACCGTACC